>Ga0210057_1003121_pt1 | contig 23044 bp, 21 predicted proteins | sample CryGeyCG2114_010_2_FD_183968 | JGI IMG/M metagenome (GOLD analysis project Ga0210057, IMG submission 183968) | Groundwater microbial communities from aquifer - Crystal Geyser CG10_big_fil_rev_8/21/14_0.10 (SPAdes) (version 2) | ecosystem: Environmental > Aquatic > Deep subsurface > Groundwater ...
CCATCAACTTAGCCATAGGTGGAATAGATGTCTTCATGCAGCTTTTGAAAGCAGGTTATTATCATTCGCCATAAACTCCTTCATCATGGTCAGCAGGGTTGAAGGCTTGTAATACCAGTTTATTATCCATAATAGGTCAATAAGTCAAGCCTGACCCCTAAGCCACATAATAGGTCATGACCCCTAAGCCAGATAAAGTCCGCCCTCCTTATGGGGCAAGAAATTAGTTGTTTCAGAAAAACTTATATAATCAGATATCTTGTGAACAAAAATTTCAGTATAAAGCGGGAAATTTAGCTGACCATCATGTTGCGGGTGGCTTCTGGTAGTTTTACTACCATGCCATCAAGTGCTTCTGTAACTATTATCTGGCAGCCAAGTCTTGATGTGTGCGTGAGGCCAAAAGCAAGATCGAGCATATCCTCTTCTTCCTCTTTGGCTGGAGGAAGTCTGTTATAAACATTTTCATCCTCAATTATTAAGTGACAGGTTGAACAGGCAAGCGAGCCTTCGCATGCACCTTCAAGCGGGATATCGTTTTTATGGGCGACTTCTAACAGAGAAACTCCCAGAGGGGCTTCAACTTCCTTGGCAGTTCCATCAGGATATTTAAAAGTTATTTTTGGCATATTTTTCGAACCTTTTACCAGTTTTGTTAATTTGTTCTATTAAAAAATTCCGTAATAATTATTAATTTAACTGTTTTGTTTCCTCAGGTTTTTCTCGATTTGTCCTATATTAACGCCTTGCAGGGAGCTGCAAAAGGCTTTGTTTACACGCTTTTCTGCAAATGGCGAATAAAATTTTTCCAGAATAGTAACTTCGTAATCTATGCTGTCTCTGTCATTGCCCTCTATTTTTTTCTGTAAAACATCTATCTGTTTTTCTATTGCTGCTTTCTCGCGCTCTTCCAATAAGTGAAAATCTTTTTTCATGGCGCTTTTTACAGAATTTATAGCAATATTTGCATCAATTTTCGACTGGGCGAGAAGCTTGCGTAAAATATCTTCTTTTGCATGCTCCATGCTTTCTTTTAACATGGTTTCAATTTTTTCCGGCGGCAAGCCATAAGAAGGTTTAACTTCAATTTTCTGCTCATGCCCGGTTTTTGTTTCCCTGGCACTAACAGTTAGCAAACCATCTGCATCAATGGTAAATGTAACCTCAATTATTGCCGTGCCTGAGGGCATGGAAGGAATACCGGTAAGTTCAAATTCTGCAAGTGAACGGCATTGATCAACCATTTCTCTTTCGCCCTGCAGAACATGAATTTTCATGGCTGTCTGGCCGTCTGCATAGGTTGTAAATTTTTGTGAATGAGAGAATGGTATTGGCGTGTTGCGAGCAATTAATGTTTCTACTATTCCACCCATTGTTTCAATGCCCAGAGAAAGAGGCGTTACATCAAGCAATAAAGTATCAGAACCTTGTGTTAAAGCTTCTGCCTGAATTGCGGCTCCAATTGCAACAACCTTGTCTGGATCAACATCGGATAATGGTTCACGCCCCAATAATTCTTTAACTTGTTTTTTTACTAAATTCAGGCGCGTTGAGCCGCCAACTAAAACAACACCTTTTATTTCTTTTAGATCAACTCCTGAGTCTTCAATAACATTTTTGCTTATTAAGATTGTTCTTTCTATATAGGGTGTTACAAGATCATTTAAAGTTTCTATATTAAGTTCGTACTTATGTTCTTTGCCGGCAATTTTTATTTTACCCTGCCAGTTTTCATGTTCAGTTAGAAACTCTTTTGCCTTGCGTGATTCTGCAAGCAGAGCACTGATTTCTGAGGATTCTGGCTTGCCATATTTCTTAATAAAATATTCTGCTATTTCATGATCAAAATCATCGCCACCAAGTGCAACATCACCACCTGTGGCAAGCACCTGAAAAACTCCCTTTTCCATCTTTAACAATGAAATATCGAAAGTTCCCCCGCCAAGATCATATACAGCGTAAATTCCTTCAGATGCATTATCCAAACCATAGGCAAGTGCCGCTGCAGTTGGCTCGTTTACCAGGCGTAAAACTTCCAGCCCGGCTAATTTTGCTGCATCTTTTGTGGCTGTACGCGCAGCATCATCAAAATAAGCCGGAACGGTTATAACCGCTCTATCCACCTCATTCTCCAGAGCAGCCTCTGCGCGCTTTTTAAGTTCTTTTAAAATTTCTGCTGAAATTTCTACAGGAGTAAGGCTTCTTTCACCAACTTTTATGTGTACCATTCCTGTTTTAATTTTTTTATCTATGGCATAAGGCAATTCACCGGCGATCTTTTTTATATCTTCAACACCACGGCCCATCAGCCTTTTTATTGATCTGATTGCACCAGCTTCCTGCAGGGCTTTACTGCCAACTAATACTTCACCATTTTTTTTATAAGCAACTACTGAAGCAAAGAGTGAATTGCCATTATCATCGCAGACCACCTCTCTAACCCCATTATTAGATATGGCAACAAGAGAATTAGTGGTGCCAAGGTCAATGCCAACAGAAGCTGCTCCTTCGTGCGGCAATGGGCTTTCACCAGGTTCATGTATATCAAGAAGTTTCATAATTTTGTTTTTTTGTTTTTATCTCAGTTAAAAATTTTTCCAGATATTTAAGGCGTAAAGTAAGATCTTCCGCTTTTTCCAGATTTCCTTCAGAAAATGAATTGGAGAGCTCTTCTATACACTGTTTTTTTTCTTCTATAGTTTTACCTTCAAGGTTTTTAATTTTTTCCAGAGTTTCTGCTTCTGCCAATTCTTCACGGCTATCTAATGCTTCCATCAATAATTCCTGAGAAGGGTTTTTGCCGCCGGCTTCCGCATTAATCAGCTTTCCATTCAAAAAAAGAATGTATTCCGAGCGGTTCAAAGGATCTTTTAAGATTTTATAAGCATCATTTATTATTGCCGCTTTATATAAAGCAGTGATGCGTTCTTCGTAATCTTTGCCCATTAAACGATCCGGGTGATATTGCTTTTGCAATTCAAAATATTTTTTTTCCAGCATCTTCTCATCAATTATAAAAGATGAGGCAATGCCAAAAAGGTCAAAATAATTTTCCTGATTTTCAATGATCATTATTATACGTGGAAAGATTCGCCGCAGCCACACTGACCCTTTTCATTGGGATTTACAAAAACAAAGCCCGACTTCAGCTTTTCTTCAACAAAATCCATGGTGCTGCCGATTAAATACATGGTAGCTTTTGGGTCTATCAAAACCATTACACCCTTTTCTTCTACCACCTCTTCGAATTTCTGAATATCATCTGCATATTCGATTGTATAGGCAAGGCCTGAGCAGCCGCCTTTTCTAACGCCGACACGAATGCCAACGGAAGGTTTGCCACGTTGGGAGAGAAGGTGTTTCACCCTCTCTGCAGCAGCATCAGTAATTTTTATCGCAGATGGTAATGCCATATTATGCAGAAACTTTCTGTTTTTCTTCTCCCTGTTTTTTAGAACGGTAATCTTCAACCGCGGCCTTTATGGCATCTTCTGCCAGCATAGAACAGTGAATTTTAACTGGTGGAAGAGAAAGATGCTGAGCAATCTCAACATTTTTAATGCTTGCTGCTTCATCCAGTGACCTTCCCTTTATCCACTCTGTAGCAAGTGAGCTGGAAGCTATAGCAGAACCACAACCAAATGTTTTGAATTTGGCATCCTCTATAACACCCTGGTCATTTACCTTTATCTGCAATTTCATAACATCGCCACAAGCAGGTGCGCCAACAAGCCCTGTTCCAACCGTGGAATCTTTTTCGTCAAGTTTCCCAACATTCCTTGGGTTTTCGTAGTGATCTAATACTTTGTCGCTGTAAGCCATTTTAGCCTCCCTAATTTAATGATGTGCCCATTCGATGGAATTGATATCAATTCCTTCCTGAGCCATATCCCACAATGGGCTTAATTCTCTTAGTTTCTCTACGTTATTTTTAACTATTTCAATCGCCCTTTCTACCTCTTCCTCAGTGGTAAATCTGCCAATGCCAAAACGTATGGAGGTATGGGCAAGATCATCACCAACACCAAGAGCGCGTAGCACATATGAAGGTTCCAGACTGGCGGAAGTGCAAGCCGAACCGCTGGAAACGGCTAATTCTCTTATAGCCATTAACATTGATTCACCTTCTATATAAGCAAAGCTCAAATTTAAATTTCCTGGTATTCTGTGCTCTGCATCTCCGTTTAAATAAACTTCGGGTATGTTGTCGGTTAATCCTTTGTAAAGTTTATCACTCAGATAATGCAGACGCTCATTTTCTGCCTGCATTTCCTTGCCGGCAATTTCAGCGGCTTTACCAAGACCAACAATTAAAGGGGTAGGAAGTGTACCAGAACGGAAACCTCTTTCCTGACCGCCACCATTTATTTGCGCCTCTAAGCGAACACGTGGCCTTCTACGCACATAAAGCGCACCAACACCTTTTGGGCCATAAATTTTGTGGCCTGAAATACTCATCAGGTCAATGTTCATATCTTCAACATTAAGCGGTATTTTGCCAAAAGCCTGTGCTGCGTCTGTATGGAAGAAAATGGAACGCTCGCGGCAGATTGCGCCGATTTCTTTTATTGGCTGGATAACACCAATTTCATTGTTAACAGTCATCACTGAAACAACTAATGTGTCTTCGCGCAGTGCTTTCTTTAATTCTTCAAGATCAATCAAACCATTTTTCTGGACATGCATGTAGGTAACATCAAAACCTTCACGCTCCAGATAACGGCAACTATCAAGCACACATTTATGTTCTGTGTTAACGGTGATTATGTGCTTTTTCTTGTCGCCATAAAATCCTGCCAGACCTTTTAAGGCAAGATTGTTTGATTCTGTAGCGCCAGAGGTGAAAATAATTTCTTTAGAGCCAGCACCTATTAAATCAGCAACTTGCTGCCTTGCTTTTTCCACAGCTTCTTCAGCTTCCCAGCCATAAAGATGGGTGCGTGAATGTGCGTTACCAAATTTTTCCATAAAATAAGGTTTCATTTCGTCAAAAACACGCGGATCAACAGGTGTGGTTGCCTGATAATCCATGTAAATTGGTCTTTTATTGTTACTTGTCATTTGCTTTTATGCCGCTTCGGCATATCCTCTCTTTGTTTTATCGTAATTCTTTTTCCAGATTTCTAAAAATCTGCTTATCTCTTCTTTTGTAGTTTCTTTTCCCAAACTCACTCTTATGGCCATTGCCGCCTGTTCCTTGCTGACACCCATTGCCAGAAGCACATGAGAAATACTTACCTTACCGGAAGAACAAGCTGAACCGCTGGAAACAGCAACACCAGAAAGATCAAATGCAATAAGCTGTGTTTCGCTGGGCATTTTTCCTGCTGCTATATAACTTGTGTTTGGCAGCCTGGCAACATTCTGGCCAAAAATTACTGCATCCGGCGCATATGATTTAATTTCACTTTCCAACCAATCGCGTAAATCTGGTTTTATTTCGTCAGCCAATTCTGCGGCTTTACCAAAGCCAACAATCGCTGCAACATTTTCTGTGCCCGCACGATAGCCGCTTTCCTGACCGCCACCTTTAACAAATGGTGCAACAACAAGACCTTTTTTAATTATCAGTGCTGCTGCCCCTTGTGGGCCACCAAGTTTGTGGGCTGAAATTGTCATCATATCAACATTAAGATCGTTGAAATTTAGTTTAATCTTGCCCAATGCCTGGGCAGCATCGCAATGTATATATCCGCCATTGCGGTATACTAGTTCTGCAATTTCTTTTATTGGCTGAATTACACCGGTTTCATTATTGGCCAGCATCACAGAAACCAGTGCTTTACCATCAACATTTTCCAGAATTCTTCTAAGAGCATCAAGCCTTATCACGCCATTTTCATCAACCGGAATAACAAATGCTTTTTTATCTTCGGCTGGCTTTAAAACAGAAACATGTTCAATCGATGAAACAATGACAGCAGAAATATCTTTAATACCATTTATTGCCATATTATTTGCTTCAGTGCCGGAAGAGGTAAAGATTACCTGAGCATTTTCAGCGCCGGAAAATTTTGCGACTTCATTTCTTGCTTCCTCAATAAGCTTTTTGGCCTCTCTGCCAAAACTATGTATTGAAGAAGGATTATAAGGAAGCTTTGCAACTTCTGCCATTATCTCAGCCACCTCTTCTTTGAGCGGAACAGTTGCATTATAATCCAAATATATGTTTTTGTTCTTATTCATATCTTCCTGCTATCCATCTAATTTGCCGACACTAAATCCAAATTTCTTAGCTTCTCAGGATCGGTGGCAAATAGTTGAGGTTTTACATTAAGTTTTCTGCTGCATATATCATCTAACGTCACTGAATTCAGATAGCTATATATGTGGTTACCAAGACCGTCCCACAAATCGTGAGTGAGACATCTCGCCTTAGTGGAAGTGCAGCCTTTATCGGGGTTATGATCACAGCGAGTCATTTTTATAGGCTCATTTACTGCTGTAATTATTTCTGCGATGTTTATTTTATCCACCGGACGTGAAAGCAAATAGCCACCGCCCGGCCCTCTGACAGACTTAACCAACTGACCAGCTTTAAGCCTGGAGAAAATCTGCTCCAGATAAGCCAGTGTTATATCCTGCCGTGAAGCAATATCAGACAGAGGCAAAGGCTTACCTTTACCATTATTCGCTAAATCCACCATCGCCATAACGGCATAGCGGCCTTTTGTGGTTAACATCATTTCTTTCTTTTGCCTCCCTTTTTGTTAGAAGACCAGTTTTCAGCTGTCTTTTCTAAATCGCTTTCCTGCCCTTCCAGGTCGGAAATGCGTGTTTTTAACTCCCCTACCTCAGCAATCAATTTGTCTATGACAACCTGCCTCGGATCCTGCATTCCATCTTCAGCTCCATATGCAGAAAATTCCTGCTCTTTTTCTTCTCTCTTCAAATCTACAACTTTGTTTTCAACTGCTCTTGCGGGCACGCCAACCATTGTTGCATTAGCAGGAACATCTTTTATCACAACTGCGTTAGATCCAATTTTCGCGCCTTCACCAACTTTTATTGGCCCAAGCAATTGTGCACCAGAACCAATGATAACATTATTACCAAGTTGCGGGTGTCTGATACCACCTTTAAAAGAAGTTCCACCTAGTGTGACTCCGTGATAAATTGTAACATCATCACCAATTGTGGCAGTTTCACCAATTACAACGCCCATACCGTGATCTATAAAAAATCTTTTGCCGATTTTTGCTCCCGGATGAACCTCTATCCCACTGAAGAATCTTGTAAAATGTGATACCCATCGGGCAAGTAATTTCCAATTATGCTGCCAAAGCCAATGCGAAAAACGATAACCAAGCATGGCATGGAAGCCCGGGTAACAAAATATGACCTCCCACCTGGATTTAACAGCCGGATCACGGTCAAAGAACGAATCTATTTCTTCCTTAAGTGTTTTAAACATATAAATATTTTCTATCTGGGGACAAGAAAAGCTTTACACAGCAGCCCCAAATAGTATATAACCCCGTGCTCTTTTAGAGCTCTTAATACTGTGCATATATAATATACATGATAAATATAATAACCTAGTAAAATAGTCAAGTATTATTACTGGGGTTTTTTAGCATTATTTTTTTGCTTATCCTGATTTAATGAGGTCTTATTATGCCTGAGGTAATAATTAACGGTCCCGAAGGAAGAATCGAAGGACGCTACCACCATAACGAGAACAAAAATTCACCTGCTGCTCTTATTTTGCACCCGCATCCAAAACATGGTGGCACAATGAATAATAAGGTTGTCTATAACCTTTATCAGAGCTTTGCCAATAATGGTTTCTCTGTTCTGCGCTTCAACTTCAGAGGAGTTGGTCGTTCACAGGGAACTTTTGATAACGGCATCGGAGAATTAAGCGATGCTGCAGCAGCACTTGATTGGTTGCAGGAACAAAACCCAGATGCTGCTACTTTCTGGATAAGTGGCTTTTCCTTTGGCTCATGGCTTTCAATGCAGCTTCTTATGAGAAGACCAGAACTTGAAGGTTTTGTTGTGGTTTCACCACCTGCCAATATGTATGATTTCAGCTTCCTGGCACCTTGCCCACGCTCTGGCATGATGATACAGGGCGATCAGGATAGCGTTGTTAGCGAAGAAGATGTCACTAAATTAGTTAATAAACTGGATAATCAACGTGGTATAAAAATTGATTATCGCGTTATAAGAGGTGCCGATCATTTCTTCCGTACTACATTGGCTGAACTTAACCAACACGTAGGCGAATATATCGGCTCCAACATCGGTGAAATTATGCGCCGCGGCCAGATCAGGCCGGACAGAAGACGCCGCCAGTTACCAAAGACTTCTTAACACCAGCTTCGTTTAGGAGTAACAGATGAAATATCCGGGCTAGTGTATAGATGGCATGGGTTCACCATGCAGCATTTTATAAACGGTTTTTGGATTTTGCTGAATCATCATATAGAAAGCAAGCGTGGTGTCATCTGGCTTTCTGCGGGCAGTTTCCCAATTACGCTGATTATAGGTTTTCATGTAAAACATTTTCTGAAATTGTTCACGGGTTAAGCCGAGCATTTCCTCACGGATTACGCGAGGGCATATTTCCTGACCTTCAAAAAGGTAAGTAACGCGGCCTTCAGTCTTTTTTCCTTTGACGAAATCAATAGATTCCTGCAAACCTTCCTTGGTTTCCTGAGGTATATTCCTTGTTTTTTTGGTCATTTGTTTTCTCCTTTCAGTGCTAAAATTAACTCACTTACCAGTTCTTTATATTCACTTTTTTCTTTTTCACTTAGGTCGACCTTATCGCTTTTGGCATAAACAGTAAGCAGAAAAAGTGCGCCTTGTTTGTCATAGAAATAATAAATAATTCGTACACCTCCTCTCTTTCCTTTGCCTGGCCTTGTCCATCTGAGCTTACGAACTCCACCCGTCTTGGCAATGACATCCCCTGTCTTAGGGCTGTCTTTAAGATACATGATTAATTTTGAACGCTCTTTATCACCCATTAACTTCTTGCTAAATTTTACAAAATGTCTGGTTTCAAAGATGGTGAGAAGCCTATCTTTCATCGATTGTCCCTGTATCAATGTTATAGCGTAAGTGTAGCCAAACTATAGCTTGGTGTCAAGAATTTTAACGTATCAATGTTACAGTATACTTAATAGCAGCAAGTAGTGCCCATTGGATACAATCAGCTTACGGGTATACTAACTTAAAATTAGTTAGACTGGGCATTTTAATAGATTATTTAATAATCTTGTTTGCAGTATAGTTCTTTTGCTTTTATTTTACGCTAGGCAGCCGAGGCAAGTAAAATTCCAGCGTAGCCTTACTACGTGAATTTTACTAGTCCGAAGGATAACAACGCGTAAGATAAAATGAAAAGCACTATAGTAAGCCATAATTTTCTGGCAGACTATTCTGATCTGAGTCAGGCCTACTGATTTGTGCTCCTTATGTTTTAATAAAATTGCGCTGGAGCTGGCCGTGTTCTGAAAAAAGTGATGGAGGCAATTAACATGGCGTCAATTAATACAAGTAAAGCCGGCAAACAAATACTTAATGCTATGCAGCAAGTACTTGATGGTGATGTAATCAGCTATGAAGTAAAGCGTGACCTGCCAGATATCAGGGAATTAAGAGAAGAGCTTGGTATGGAGCGCAATGAATTTGCTGCAGCATTCAATTTGAGCAAATATTCAGTACGCAATTGGGAACTTGGTATGCGCGAACCACGCGGCCCTGCCCTTACATTGCTGCAAATGATTCAGGCCGATCCATGGAGAGCATATAAAATGCTGCATCCTAAACATTAACATCGGTGAAATTATGCGCCGCGGCCAGATCAGGCCGGACAGAAGACGCCGCCAGTTACCAAAGACTTCTTAACGCCAGTTGTTGATGGCAGTGAAATTGGCAGTTTGCGTAATGTTCTTACAGCCAGGAAGGCAAAAGCCTCAGCTTCCAGCGCGTCACCATTAAAACCCAGCACTTCTATGTTCTGAACTTTTCTAATAAGGCGCCCTTCAAGTTCCTGCATTATTCGACGGTTATATCTTCCGCCACCTGTCACATACCAATTTTTGGGCTCATCTGGGAAATGTTTGCACCCCTCTGCCACAGAAGCGGCAGTAAAAGCAGCAAGTGTTGCGGCTCCATCTTCCAGCGATAGATGTGAAATCAAATCAGGAGAAAAATTATTCCTGTCTAAAGATTTAGGCGGCTTCTCTGAAAAATATGGGTTTGAAAGCAAATTTTTTAAAACTTCCTTATCAACAACTCCTTTTCCTGAAACTTCTCCATCTTTATCAAAATATTCCCCTATGTGTTTAAAAACCCAATCATCTATCATTGCATTGCCAGGCCCGGTATCAAAGGCAAGAATATAAGGGGTATGGGATAGGGAGTATGGGACATGGGATTTTTTTCCTTCCCCCATATCCCGTGCCCCATGTCCCTTCCCGATATAAGTTACATTTGCTACTCCGCCGATATTTAGTAAAGCAATTGGCTTTTCCTGATCATGCACGAGAGCGGCATGATAAAGCGGAACCAGAGGCGCACCCTGTCCACCTCCTTTCACGTCACTGCTGCGAAAATCATTCACCACATCAATGCCTGTTAATTTGGCAAGTAATTTTCCATCACCAATTTGCCATGTAAATTTTTTACCCCGATTATGGTCAATTGTATGTCCATGAAAGCCAATTACATCGATGTCACTTTTTGATAGTCCTGATTTCTCCAGCAATGTTTGAACAACATTAGCATGAGCAATAGTTATTTCTCTTTCCGCTTCACTCGCATCTTTTTTGTCTTTTGTGGTTACTGCATGTAAGAGAATATCACGCACTTCCTGTTCATAAGGAATACTGATAAAATGGCCAGTATTTTTCACAATTTTGCCATCTGTACGAATTATAGCGGCATCAATTCCATCCATTGATGTGCCGCTCATTAATCCTAGTGCTGTTTTCATAGTTTTTTGTTTATAGTTGATGGTTTTCGCTCCTTAGTATATTACCATCAACCATTAACCATCAACTATATTAACCAAAATGAATTCAGAGTTTTTAAAAACAATTGATTCCAGAGGCTTTATTAGTGATTGCACAGATAAAGAAGGGCTGGATAAATTACTTACTTCCGGCAAAGCTGTACCTGCTTATATCGGCTTTGATTGCACAGCACCTTCACTGCATGTAGGAAGCCTATTGCAAATCATGACGTTGCGCTGGTTGCAGAAAACTGGCCATAAACCAATTGTGTTGATGGGTGGTGGAACAACAAAAGTAGGCGACCCTTCTGGTAAAGATGAATCACGCCCACAACTGACCGACAAAGACATTCAGAAAAATATGGATGGAATTAAGAATATATTTTCAAAATTCCTTAAATTTGGCGATGGCCAGACAGATGCCCTCATGGTTAATAACGATGACTGGCTAAAAAAACTCAATTACATTGAATTTCTGTGTGATTATGGCAAGCATTTTTCGGTTAATCGTATGCTAACACGTGAAAGTGTAAAATTACGTCTGGAAAAAGAATCACACCTCTCCTTCCTTGAATTTAATTACATGATTCTACAAGCCTTCGATTTTTACAAGCTGGCAGAAGATATGAGCGTGCGCCTGCAAATTGGTGGCTCCGATCAGTGGGGAAATATTGTGGAAGGCATAGAACTTTCGCGCCGCATGAGCAAAGGTGAATTATTCGGCCTCACTACGCCGCTTATAACCACATCAAGTGGTGCGAAGATGGGAAAAACAGCGCAAGGTGCTGTGTGGCTTAATGTGGATATGTGTAGCCCTTATGATTACTGGCAGTTTTGGCGCAATACTGAAGATGCAGATGTTGGCAAATTCCTGCGCCTGTTCACTGAATTGTCACTTCAGGAAATAGAAAAACTGGAAAAACTGGAAGGCGCAAAAATAAATGATGCTAAAATAGTGTTGGCGAATGAAACGACAAAACTGGCTCACGGAGAAGAAGCCGCAAAAGAAGCAGAAAAAACGGCACGCAAAACCTTTGAGCAAGGTGGAGTTGGCGAAAATTTACCTACCACAGAAATTGCTAAATCCCAGCTTCAGGAGGGCATTCCGGCTTTTGCTATTTTCAAGGAAGCTGGCCTAGCAGAATCAGGTGGTGAAGCACGTAGATTGATAAAAGGCGGCGGTGCAAAAATAAATGATGAAAAAATTTCCGATGAGAATTATCTGGTAACCTTAGATGATGTAAAAGAAGGCATAATCAAGCTCTCCGCCGGCAAAAAACGCCATGCTATTGTGAAACTGGTGTAGCTGTCGAGTTGATTGGAGTTTCCTGCTTTTTGGGTTCCTCTATTTTTTCTTCAATGATTTCTGGTTCAGGATCGGGGGTAGGGAATTTTTCACCCCATATTTTACGCAAGAATCCTGGTGTAAGCAGACTTAGTGGGTTCACTGTCATTTCGGGTTCAGAATATTTTCCTCTAACCTTGTAACGCGTGGCTAAAATCCCCTCTCCTTCTTTTCCTATCAGCAACCCGCCAAGAAGAGGAACATTGCCAAGAAAACTATTTAAGGTATAGGAAGGAACAATTGCACCCTCCAGATCAATATTAGCGTTTGTGGTATCAACCCTGCCATCAGTGGTTATTCCAAGCGAGCTGCCAGAAGTGCGCAATCCTGAAAAAGCTATAACCCGATCTTTAACAGTAAAATCACTTTTTAATTTATCAAAAGAAATTCCTTCACCATTTAATAATTCCACTATTCCTGTAAAAGAGCCAAGAGTGAGAAGTTTTGTAAGAACAGGCGCTTTAATAACCATAAAATCTTTTGCAATCAAATTACCTTCTGTTGGGCTGCCTTTCTCATTATACGACTTTGCACTTGCTTCTAACATTCCATCTTTTATATGTTTAATAACTCCAAGCCCCTTTAATAAAGCACCGGCATTTTCTGATTTAAGATTGAAATAACGCAAGTTTTCTTCAGGCTTTTCAGAAGGTACAAATTTCATATCGACAGCGCCTCCTTCCTTGAAGATGCCCTTAAACATTGCATAGTTACAATATTCTTTAGTGCAGGAAAGTTTGGCAGAAACATCGGACATTTCCACATCGTCAACCATAAAGGCAGTTTCTGCATCAATCTTGAACTCTATGCCAAAATCCTCTCTGTTTTTTACTGGCTTGGAAAGATACTCAATTGATGGCCCCAGATTGACAGATTTGCCTTTAAGAAAAAAACTATAATTATTGTTGTCTTCTTCTTTATAAAAACTAAGGGCAAAATTATTTTTATCAAAAATTGCCTTCTCAATGTTTAGCTCATTTAAGCCATTTTTTTCTCTTGCTAATTTTGCTGTTCCTTTAGCATTCATACTCCCGGAAACAATCTGAAATTCTTCTATTGTGAGCGGCCCCCAGCCCTTATCATCAATTATAAAAGAAACTTCCATTTCTTCTTTTTCTGGCTTAGAAAAACCTATTGCCTTTGCATCTATAGCTGCATCAGTTGTATCTAATTTTCCAACTATTTTATTGTTTTCTTTATTACCAGTTATGGAAACGCCAACTTTAAGAACACCAGAAATAAAACCTATATCTGGAACACCAAGATCTGCAAGCTCCAAAGGTGTTAGATAACTTCCTAAAGTTATCATATGATCATATTCATTTTTATCTGAAAAATCTTCATTATAACCAATTGTGGCCCTGATTTTTCCGAGCAAGGCATCGCCCTGCATTTCCAGTTTTTTATCCTTGAGTTTTAAAGTAAAAATACCATCAGCAAGTGGGATGTTTTTATAAATATCGGCTATGTTTATTTCATAAAGACGGGATGTTGCGGAAACATTTACATCTTCAGGCCTCAAATTATAATCTATAGGAAAGTTAAAACTATATTCAGTTTCGGCCTTTCCCTTTAAACTCTTATTTATAAAGATATTGCTATCTTTTTTAGAGCTTTCTGCCAAAGAAAAGAACTCAAAAAGATCTTCAGCATTTCCTTCCATTTTGCCATCTATTTTTATATTTACCGTATCTAAACCAACATCTTTGATTTTTACTTTAGTCTGTGGAATATATGAGTTTTTTACCTTTGCCTGATGAATATTAATTTCAATAGAGTTACTATCAAAAATTGCCGTACAGGAAACATTTTCTATTGCCGGAAAATCTGAATAGACTTCTATATTTGCATTTTCCAGTTCTACAACTGCATTTATTGCTTCATTCGATAATTTCTTATTAATAAAATCTTCAGGCTTAATATTAATTTCCATTGTTGCCTTGGTATAAGTTCCACCGCTTATATTTTCTGTTACCCATTTGCGTGCAGAAAAAGCAAAATTATCTGGCCAATATTTATGAAGCTCATTGGCTGGCATGTTTATAACAGCCATATTAGCATGCAGTTCTGGTATCCCTTTCTGCCCATTAAAATCTTCGTGAATATCAAGCTTTCCCCATAATTCTGCATAGGGAGAAGAAATGTCTGCTTTTTCTCCATTAAAAATCTGGAAATCAACTGAATTAACTGAGCCATCAATATTAAGAAGAAATGTCAGATTGCCGTTGATATTCATATCAATTTTTTGCAACCATGTAGCCTGCGGAATAAGATCGGAAATTATGTTTGCAGGTATGTCTGTTATTTCACTTCTCACACGTAACCAGCGTTTTTCTTCTAATACACCTTCTGCCTTGGCATTTACCTTCTTGCCGTTAAAATTCGCCTCTGCAAAACTGCGGAACATTACGACATCTCCAACCATGAGGAACTTGGTGTCCACGCTATTTACAAACCAGACAATTTCTTCAGAGCCGTTAGTAATTAAAAGGCGCATTTGCTCCATTTTAATATTCTGAATTGGCATGGCTTTATTGTTTTTTTCTATAGTAGAAAGAATTTTAATTACGGCCTTACGGTATACAGATAAAGGTTGCGGCCCAATTCTTCTCTCTTCTGAGGAAATTTCCTCATCCATCGAAATTTTAAATTCAGGAGCAATAATTATTAAATCCTTAAGTTCAATATTACCAGACAGTAGAGCCGACATACTTAATGTTACTTCTACATCGGGAAAAGTGGCTGTTTCCATTTTATTATTATCAATCAGGCCAACGCCTGTAAGATGGATTCCTATACCATTCTTAAGACCATCCCATTTCAATACTGCATCATTGACATGGACAGTAAAATCATCACTTACTCTGCTGAGCAATCTCTCTATCTGGGCAGGAAGATATGGGATAGAACGTGGCCCTGTTACAACCACAAGCATGAAACTTGCTGCAGTAAAAAGCACAATTGAAAATATGAACAATAAGGAAGCTAATCCTGTTTTAATTATTTTTTTCATTAATATCTTTTAACCAGATGCAGAGATAAAACGTATAAATATTATATAACGCTATAATGCTATGAAAAACTATATATTAACTAACATAAGCAAATTACCTGTAGCTGCTAGCCCACAAAGCGTTAGTGTACGTATGGAGCAATGGCATGAACAGGCTGAAAAACTTGAGCCTGAGATTAGGGATTTTGCTCTTTCTTTTGCCCGGAGCGATGAGGGAAAAACCCTTCTGGAATCAGTGTTCGGCAACAGTCCTTATTTAAGTCAAAGCTTGATAATGGAAATTGAGTTTTTTAAAACCATCTGTGAAAATGGTTTTGACCAGTGTTTCCTTGATCTGATGAGAATAATAGAAAAAGAAACTCAGATTATTGATTCCATAGAAAATATAATGAGTTATCTACGCAGAAAAAAAAGGCAGATTTCTCTGCTTGTTGCTCTTGCTGACATAACAAATTCGTGGCAATTGGAAAACGTTACTGAGAGCCTTAGTAGTTTTGCTGAATTATGTCTAAAATTATCGGTCTGCTATCTTTTAAATAATGCTGTAAAGCGCGGCGAGATTGAAGTTACAGACCAATCAAACCCAGAAAAAGATTCAGGCCTTACTGTAATAGCAATGGGAAAACTTGGTTCAAAAGAATTAAATTATTCCAGTGATATTGATATAATTGTTTTCTTTGATAACCAAAAAACAAAATATATTGGCCGCCATTCATTAACACATTTTTTTATAAAACTTACCCAGGATCTCTCACAAATAATGGATGAGAGAACACGTGATGGCTATGTATTTAGAACAGACCTGAGACTCAGGCCTGATCCTGGTTCTACGCCAGCTGCAATTTCCTTACAAGCTGCCGAAATTTACTATGAAACCCTCGGGCAAAACTGGGAAAGAGCAGCAATGATAAAGGCCAGGCCTGTTGCTGGTGACCCTGAAACAGGCGAAAGGTTTATGGAATTCATGATACCATATGTCTGGCGGCGTTCTTTAGATTTCTACAGTATTCAGGATATTCACTCAATAAAACGTCAGATTGATAGCAGACAAGGTAAGTTACCAACAAATCTTTATGGCTATAATATGAAATTTGGGCGTGGCGGAATAAGAGAAATTGAGTTTTTTGCCCAAACTCAGCAATTGATTTGGGGCGGAAGAAAGCCAGATTTGCGAACTTCAGGAACGTGTGATTCTTTGCGTGCACTGGTTTCCTCTGGTCAGGTAGAGCAAAAAACCTGTGATGAACTAATATCAGCCTATCGCTTCTACCGCACAATAGAACATCGTTTGCAAATGATAGGTGATCAACAAACTCATACCTTGCCGGATTCGCACAGCAAAATGCAGGAACTTGCTATTTTCCTGGGTTATAAAAAAGCTTCTGACTTTATTTTAGAACTGACCAGCTCAATTACAACCGTACAGGGTCATTATGGACTTCTTTTTGGCAGCTCGCCTTCTCTGGCCAGCGTGGTTCCTGGCGGAGGAAGTCTTGTTTTTACCGGTTCAGAAAATGACCCGGAAACATTAAAAACTCTAGCCAGCATGGGTTTTGAAGAAACCAGCAAAATTTCTAAAACTATTAGAGGATGGCACCATGGACGTTATAGAGCAACAAGAACAAAAAGAGCGCGCGAACTTCTAACAGAGCTTATGCCATCTCTTCTGACAGATTTATCAAAGACGGTGAGTTCAGATACTGCTTTTGCCAAATTTGACGAATTCTTAAGCAAATTGCCTGCAGGAGTGCAGATTTTTTCCTTGTTCTATTCTAACCCACCTCTTCTAAAATTAATTGCTCAGATAATGGGCGGATATCCATACATAGCTGATAATTTAAGTCGCTCTCCTTCTTTGTTAGATTATGTTTTGGCACCAGAATTCTATAAAGAATTGCCCGAGGCAGAAACCCTACACAAAGACCTGAAATCTCTGCTTAAACAGCAGGCACGCGATATGCAGGATGTGTTGGATATGACCAGAATTTGGGCCCATGATAGACAATTTCGTTTAGGAATTCAGTTGATTGAGAAAAAAACAACACCGGCAAATGTTTCTTTAAAACTATCAAATATTGCTGATGCCATACTTTCAACATTACTGGAATACACTCAAAAAGAGTTTGAAGAACAATACGGCAAAATTGATAGTAGCAATTTTGCTGTGGTAGCCATGGGAAAATTGGGCAGCAGAGAGCTCACTTTCAGTTCTGACCTTGATTTAGTCTTCATTTATGATGCTCCAGGAAATGATAATGTTTCAGATGGAAAAACACAATTATCAGCCAGCCAGTATTTTTTACGGCTCAGCAGACGTTTTATAAATTCTCTTACTGCCCTTACCAAAGAAGGTACTTTATACAAAGTTGACCTGCGTCTGCGCCCTTCTGGAGATGCCGGGCCAATAGCCAGCAGCCTTGAGGCTTTTGATCTTTATTACGGAACTTCAGCGTGGGCCTGGGAATATATGGCACTGACCAGAGCCAGAGTTGTAGTTGGTACAAAAAAATTTCGTAATAAAATAGAAAAAACAATAAGAACTAAATTATCAAAAAAATGGGAACCACGAGAATTAGCTAATGGCATAATAGATATGCATCAGAGGATAACGCAAAATTTTCGGTCTAAGAACCCTTTTAATATAAAATATGTTCCTGGTGGGGTAATAGATTTGGAATATATTGCTCAATTTTTGCTATTAAAGCATGCCTATGACTATCCAGAAATTATGGATACCAACACCGTTACTGCTTTTAATAACTTATCTGAACATAAAATCCTTAAACAGAAAGACGCCGAATTTCTTATGGAAACAGTAAAGTTTTATTATAGTTTACAAAGTGTTATAAGGCTTATAGGCAAAGAAGTGCCGGAAGAGGGAAATATGATAAAAGGCATGAAAGATGCCCTTATACAAAGCACAGAAACGGAAAAATTCGCAAAATTAAGGGCAAAATTAGTAAAAACACAAAAACATGTGCAAAAGCTCTTCAAGCGTATTATATTAGACAGTCTTAATACTGAACAATAAGCAAAAAGGGGCAAGAAAAATGGGCAAAGCAGAAAGCATAATGCAAAACTCTCTAAAAGTTGGTGATTTTGCTCCAGACTTTACTCTCGATACAGATGGTGATGGAAAAATTACTCTTTCCGAACTACGTGGAAAAAATGTAGTGCTTTATTTTTATCCCAAAGATGATACCCCGGGATGCACAATGGAAAGTAAAGAATTTGCTGAAGCTAAAGAAGATTTTGATGATGAAAAAACAATTATAATAGGCATTTCCAAAGACAATGTAAAAAGCCATAATAAATTTAAAGAAAAGTACTGCCTTCCTTTTACACTGGCCTCTGACTCAGAAGGAACTGTCTGCGATGCTTATGGTGTTTGGGTAGAGAAAAACATGTATGGAAAAAAATATATGGGCATACGGCGCGATACCTTTCTTATAGACAAAAAGGGTACTATCAGCAAAATATGGCACAAAGTGAAGCCAGCGGGACATGCAGCTGAAGTATTAGAGACAGTAAGAGATTTAAATTAACTTCTTAACAACAGCTCTTTAATGTTATAAGAAACGGGAATAAATGGAACAAACAAGCTAAAAATGGCAAAAAATAAGTATAGATTCCCTCATCAACATTTAATTGGCATAGAAGGCCTGACAAAAAAAGATATTTCTGCAATTCTCGATCTGGCAGAAACTTATATATCCCTTAACAGAAAACCTAATAAGAAAAAATCTACGTTAAGCGGCAGAACACTCATAAATTTGTTTTTTGAGAACTCAACACGTACACGCACTTCCTTTGAGTTGGCAGGCAAACGTCTTGGAGCAGATGTTATTAACATGCAGGTTTCAGAATCCTCTGTATCTAAAGGTGAAACATTGTTAGATACTGCTGCAACTTTAAATGCTATGCATCCGGATTTTATAACTATTCGCCATCCAGAAAGTGGCGCAGCATATCTTCTATCGCAGAAAGTTAAATGCCGTGTTATCAATGCCGGAGATGGCAGCCATGAACACCCAACACAAGCACTTCTCGATGCGCTTACAATAAAAAGACGCTGCGGCAAAATATCTGGTCTGACAGTTGCTATTTGCGGCGATATAATGCATAGCCGTGTTGCCAGATCCAATATAGAATTGCTCAATGTCATGGGTGCAAATGTAAGGCTACTTTCCCCCCCTACTCTTATGCCTCCTTTTGCCGAATCTCTCGGTGGAAAAGTATTTTATGACATGGAAAAAGCCCTGAAGGACGTAGATGTGGTTATGATGCTGCGCCTACAAAAAGAGCGCATGTCTGGTTGTTTTATTCCTTCTGAAAGGGAATATTTCCGGTTCTATGGCCTGACAAAAGAAAAATTGGCAAAAGCTGCTAAAGATGTTTTTGTTATGCATCCCGGCCCGATAAATCGTGGCTTGGAGATAGACAGCGAGCTGGCAGATGATATAAACAAAAGTGTGATATTAGACCAGGTAGAGATGGGCGTTGCTGTAAGGCAAGCAGTTCTGGAACTACTGTCTTAGGAGAAAAATAGTGGCGAATAAACAAAAATGGTTCAAACCCGATAATAACAAGCCTGCTAGTGGTAAAGTTGCGTATGTTAATGCCCGTCTTATAGATCCGGAAACAGGCCTGGATAAAAAAGGGGCGTTATTGACTGATGGAGATAAAATTGCCGATTTAGGTCCGCGCTTGTTTAATGATGGCGTACCTAAAGGGGTGAAAGCTATTGATTGCAAAGGAAATGTTCTCTGCCCCGGGCTTCTGGATATACAAGTGCATTTCCGTGAACCAGGTATGGAACATAAGGAAACAATAGAAACCGGCAGTAAATCTTCGGCTGCTGGCGGTGTTACAACAGTAGTTTGCATGCCAAATACTGACCCGGTAATTGATAATGTTCCGATAATGGAGTTTATAAAAAATCGGGCTCGGGAAAATTCTTATGTAAATATAAGGGCATATGGCGCCATAACAAAAGGCCAGAAAGGCCTGGAATTAACTGAAATGGGCTTGCTCAAAGAAGCCGGGGTTTCTGGTTTTACTGACGATGGCAAACCTGTAATGAACAGCCTGGTTATGCGCCGGGCTATGGAATATGCCAGCCAGCTTGGTTTACCAGTTGCCCAACATGCTGAAGATATAAACCTTTCCGATGGCGGATGCATAAATGAAGGAAAAGTTTCAACAAAACTTGGAGTAAAGGGCATACCTAACGCCTCGGAAGCCATAATTGTAGAACGCGACCTGCTTCTTCTAGAGCTTACTGGTGGCCATTATCATGTTTTACACATATCAACACATCAGGCTATTGATGCGGTTAGAAGAGCTAAGAAAAAGGGTCTTAATGTAACATGTGAAGCTGCACCTCATCATTTCACTTTGACTGATGAAGCAGTACTCGAATATAAAACCTTCGCAAAAATGAACCCTCCTCTACGCTCTCAGAAAGATATTAACGCCATTATTGATGGGCTGAGTGATGGTACAATTGATGCCATAGCAACTGATCACGCCCCCCATGACCAAGAAACAAAGAGAGTTCCGCTTTCAAGTGCAGCTTTTGGCATTGTTGGCCTTGAAACTATGCTTCCTCTCTCTCTGATACTTTATCACAAGAAACAAATCCCCCTACGTGACATACTGGCAACAATGACATATAAAGCGGCTGACATAATCAGAGAACCAGCAGGAAGATTAAAAAAAGGCGTACGCGCTGATTTGACCCTGATAGACCTTAATAAGAAATGGGATATGGAACCAGAGAGTTTTGCAAGCAAATCAAAAAACTCGCCGTTTGACAATTTCAAAACAATTGGACGTGCAATACGTACTGTAGTTGCAGGAAAAACCGTGTATACTTTTGAGTGATGAAAATAAATATTTTTAAAATATTCATTTTTTCTTTAGCCTTCGCTGGTTACGGCCAGGCGGAAGCTATGGATTTAACCGAAGCTCTTGCTACAGCTTACCGTAACAACCCAACTATAAAAGCTGAGCGCGCACGTTTAAAAGCGACAGATGAAGCATTACCTCAGGCATATTCAGGCTGGATGCCTACATTATCAGCAGATTATAGCAAGGGAAGAGAAAATGAGAAACTGGGCACTAATCCAGAATCACGTATTCTTCCAAGCACAAAAAAGCTTTCTCTGAATCAACCTATATTTAGCGGTGGTGAAACACTTGCTTCAATAAATAGAGCTAAAAATCAGATTAAAGCTGCCAGAGCAAGGCTTGATGCTACAGAACAGCAAATAATGCTTGAAGCTGTAACAGCTTATGTTGATGTTGTACGCGCCAGAGAAGTGCTGCAACTAAGTGAACATAACGAAAAAGTTCTTACCGAACAGCTTACTGCAACAAAAGACAGGTTTGATCTTGGAGAAACAACTACGACAGATGTTGCTCAATCGGAATCACGTTTGGCACGCGCCCAATCTGACAGAATTGATGCTGAAGGAAATCTTATTATAGCTAATTCTGAATTCAGAAGAGTTTTTGGTATAACCACACCAGCCGAAATGGCAATGCCAGATGTTATGGAAGATGTACCAGAAGCTGGTTTTAATAAGGCAATGGAAGAAGCAATAACTGATAATCCTTTGCTTATTTCAGCTCAATATGATGCAGCCTCTGCCGAAAATAACATAAGCATTCGAAAATCTGACATACTGCCAACTGTTGATTTGCGCGGCGAAATTAGCAGGAGTGATGAGTTAAGCAGCTCTTTGTCTGCAAGTCATATTGAGAGTGAATCTATAACAGTTAACGTAGCAATTCCTTTATTCCAATCAGGGTCTGAATATTCCAGAGTTCGCCAGGCGAAACGGGAGGCAGAAGATTTAAAATTCAAGCTAGCCCAAACAAAAGAAGATGTAGTAAATGAATTTACTCAAGCCTGGCGAAATATACAAACTGCCAGAGGTAACATAAAAGCAACAAAAGCAAGTGTTGATGCTGCAAAAATTGCCCTTGAAGGTGTTCGGCAGGAACAGCTTGTTGGGTCAAGAACAATTCTTGATGTTCTTGATGCAGAACAGGAATTATTTACTTCGCAGGTTCAAAACGTAACCGCTATAAGAAACGGCGTAGTCTCAATTTATAGACTTAAATCTGCTTTAGGAAAACTTACTGCCCAGTCAATGGGTCTTGAAGTAGAGCTGTTTGATCCAAAAGAACACTACGAAAACGTAAAATACAAAATGATAGGTTTCTAAAAAAGTATTTTATGTTATTCTCAATTGTGTAGACAATGAGTTACGCATTAGACGTTGTAATTGTTAAAATGGTTTAATTTCGCAACAGTATGTTGTGAGGGTAAAGTTTCTTTGTTATTGTATTTTTATTGGATAATTACAGAGAGTGTTCTCTAGTTAGTAATATGGAAGCTACTACAACAGAAAAGGCAAATGCAGCAGATGGCGATTCGATAGAGGAAATACTTCACTCCATTCGTGATATCATAGCTAAAGATGCCGACGACACTAAGGATAAAGCACCTGAGGCTAAAAAGGATGAGGCAAGTGCTCCTGCACAAGAAGCTGCTCCGGATAATCCAGAAACACCAACTGAAACGGAATCTTCTGAAGAAGTATTAGAACTCACAGAAGTAGTTGCAGAAGGTGATTCAGCAAAACAGGCAGGTGGAGAAGCAGAAGGTGGAACTGATGTTTTACAGGATATAGATGCCGCTCTTAAT
>Ga0210057_1003123_pt1 | contig 23037 bp, 22 predicted proteins | sample CryGeyCG2114_010_2_FD_183968 | JGI IMG/M metagenome (GOLD analysis project Ga0210057, IMG submission 183968) | Groundwater microbial communities from aquifer - Crystal Geyser CG10_big_fil_rev_8/21/14_0.10 (SPAdes) (version 2) | ecosystem: Environmental > Aquatic > Deep subsurface > Groundwater ...
GTACTTCTTGGCGAAGGCGGCTGCGTCTCTTCTGACTCTCGGAGCATTGGGGTTGATGGTGTATGCCATGGGCTTGGAAACAGGCTGTTAAATCGGCTGGGTGTTTCCAAGCTATTGAACCATTACGTTTTTATTGACCTCGCAAGAAATTTCGGGCATAGTGGAGGGATATGGCGGAATGGAAAGGCGATGATATAGACCCGGAAGATGTGGTCATCGAGCCCGAGCACAGCGAAGAAGCGGGCGAGCGTAAGCCGGAGGAGAAAATCGCAAAGATGCGCGACGAGCTTTCCGCGTGCAGGAAAGACAAGCAAGAATATATGGACGGCTGGCAGAGGGCTAAGGCCGATTATGTGAATCTGCTGAAGCGCATTGAAACCGACGGCGCGGCGGCGGCGGTAAGGGGGAAGGTCGGCGCAGTCGAGACGCTCCTACCGGCGTTTGACGCATTGGAGCGCGCAAAGGAGCACGGCGAGATTCCCGAAGGGTTCCTCGCCATCGCGAAACAGCTCGAGAGCTCCTTCGCCGCGCTCGGGCTCGTAGGATTCGGCGAAGTCGGAGAGAAATTCGACCCGGCATTCCACGACGCCTTGGGCCAGGACCCGACCGACGACAGCGAGGCAGACGACACCATCACGACCGTGCTGGGAAAAGGGTGGAAAGTGGGCGACACCGTCATCCGTCCCGCCAAAGTAAGGGTTGCACATTACGAAAACAATCCATGATATACTGTCCCTATGACTGAAAGATCTGCACATGTCGGTCAGGATACGTTTGTACTCATGCCGGAGCGACGTACTTTCGTTCGTGGTATGAGCGATATCCTTGATTTTTCACCGCTTATCAACCGATTCGCTACCAGCGATACCGAGCGAGAGGCTGATGCACGAGCGATTGCCGCCGACTGGCGAGCCGTTGGACATGATTTAGAGACTGCTTATGTCTGGGGACAAGAACAAGCCGGTCGTTAACGGCGAAGCGCAGATGGAGCTACGGACTAGTTTTTCTGGCCCACTGCCACCACCTGAAATCCTGCGCGGCTACGAATCCATACTTCCGGGTCTTGCCGATCGAGTGGTGAAGATGGCCGAAAATCAATCGACTCATCGCCAGCGTCTTGAGTCGAGAGTTATTTGGTTCGATGGTATCCGCTCATCGCTCGGCCTTGTTTTCGGTTTAATGATCGCGCTCGCGGGTATTGCCGCAGGAATGTACCTCATCCTAAACGGCAACAGTACCACTGGTCTCGCTTCTCTCATTATTCCACTTGGTGTCATCGTGGGTGCTTTCGTTTATCAGAAACGGGAAGAAGCGAAAAGCGAGAAATAGTTGCAATTGAGACGGTGTTTTATGTAGAATCAACTTACAGCTTAATTTATTTATCATTATGGCAAAAATCCTTGGAATCGACTTGGGCACTACGAACTCCGCGATGGCTATCGTGGAAGGTGGCGAGCCGCGCGTCCTCGAGAACGCCGAGGGCGCGCGCACGACGCCGTCTATCGTCGCAGTGGGAAAGGCCGGTGAGCGCATCGTCGGCACGCTCGCCAAGCGTCAGTCGGTGACGAACCCGCTGAACACGATATTCCAAATCAAGCGCTTCATCGGCCACTCCTTCGACGAGCCGGCGGTGCAGAAGGATAAGGCCTCGGTCCCGTTCGAGATGCACAAGACCGACAGCGGCGGCATCGAGGTCAAGATGACCGAGAAGTGGTACCGCCCGGAGGAGATTTCCGCGATGATACTCGGCAAGATGAAAGCCGACGCCGAGACCAAGCTCGGGGAGAAGGTCACCCAGGCGGTCATCACCGTCCCCGCATACTTCAACGACGACCAGCGCAGTGCGACCAAGGCCGCAGGGCAGATTGCTGGCCTCGAAGTCCTGCGCATCATCAACGAGCCGACCGCCGCGGCGCTCGCGTACGGATTTAACAAGAAGAAGGACGAGAAAATCGCCGTGTTTGACTTCGGCGGCGGCACGTTCGATATCTCGGTACTCGAGGTGGGAGGCGACGTCATCGAGGTCAAGAGTACCGACGGCGACGCGCACCTGGGCGGTAAGGATATCGACCAGAAGATTATCAACTGGCTCGCAGACGAATTTAAGAAGGAGAGCGGCATCGACGTACGGGGCGACGCGCTCGCGCGCCAGCGCCTCGACGAGGCCGCCGAGAAGGCGAAGATAGAGCTCTCGAGCGCGATGGAAACGGAAATAAATATCCCGTTCCTCACCTCGGACGCCAGCGGCCCGCGCCACCTGCTGATTAAGATGACTCGCGCGAAGCTCGAAGAGCTCTCGAGCGAATTCATCGAGCGCGCGATGGACATCACCAAGCGCGCGATGGAAGCATCGCCCTTCAAGATTCCCGATATACACGAAGTCATCCTCGTGGGCGGTCAGACCCGCATGCCGGCCATACAGGCGGCCGTGGAGAAATTCTTCGGCAAGAAGCCGAACATGACGGTGAACCCGGACGAGGTGGTCGCCATCGGCGCGGCTATCCAGGCGGGCATCCTGCAGGGCGACGTGAAGGACATCCTGCTTGTGGACGTCATCCCGCTCTCGCTCGCCATCGAGACGATGGGCGGCGTCGCGACCAAGCTCGTCGAGCGCAACACTGCGATTCCGACCTCGCGTTCTCAGACCTTCTCAACGGCCGCCGACAATCAGCCGTCGGTAGAAATCCACATCACGCAAGGCGAGCGCGCGATGAGCGCCGACAACAAGTCGCTCGGTAAGTTTATGCTCGACGGTATCCCGCCCGCGCCGCGCGGTATGCCGCAGGTGGAAGTGAAGTTTGACATTGACGCGTCCGGCATTCTCACGGTCACCGCGAAAGAAAAGACCACCGGCAAGGAACAGTCAATCAAGATTACCGGTTCCACCGGCCTTTCAAAAGAAGATATCGCCAAGATGCAGGCAGACGCCGAAGCGCACGCGGCTGACGACGAGAAACGGAAGGTACTTGTGGAAGCGCGCAACATCGCCGACCAGGCCGTCTACGCGGGCGAGAAAGCGATTAAGGAGCACGGCGAGAAGGCCGGCGCAGAGATGGTCAAGGAGGTACAGGATAAGATTGACGCGCTGAAGACCGCTCGCGCGGGCGAAGATGCCGGGACTATCAAGACGGCGACCGAGACGCTTTCGTCTGCGCTCTCGAAGATAGGGGAGGCGATGGCGAATCCCTCGCAAAATGCCTCGGGACCTTCGGGCAACCCACCGACCGGAGGCGAAGACGGAGGTCCTGACGGCCCTGCAACAGGGCCGAAGGACGCCGAGTTTAAAGAGAAGCCGTAGCCCAGGCGTAAGTTGTAAGGGACAAGGTGTAAGTCAACCCCGCGAAGCGAAGCTTCGCTGGGCTTGCTAGTCTCGGAGTGTGCGTGGGAAGTGCTGAGCGAGGCGGTAAACAGCGGCCTGGGAATAATCTTTCACTGATTTCCCAAGGCCGGATAGCGGCGCAGGGATGCAGCATCCCCCTGCGCCGTTTTGTTTTACTCATCGTTCCTATCACATGTTCGTTATCTTGTACGACCGTGAGAGATAACGAACATATATTTTTAACATCTGAGCACCTCGTGTTCGTACATACTTTTGCATACAAAATCACTACGGAGTATAATCGGTACATAATGGCAACAACAAAAGATTATTACAGCGTGCTCGGAGTCGACAAACGGGCGAGCCAGGACGACATCAAGAAGGCGTTCCGGAAGCTCGCGCACAAGTACCACCCCGACAAGGGCGGTACCGATGAGTCGAAGTTTAAGGAAATCACCGAGGCGTACTCGGTCCTAAGCGACGACAAGAAGCGCCGCGAGTATGACGCGTACGGCCAGGCGTTCTCTGGTGGCCGCGGCCCCTCGACAGGCCCGGGGCAAACGGGTTCCCCGTTTGGCGGGTTCGACTTCAGTGGCTTTCAGCAAGGCTTCGGCAGTGGCGGGGTAGATTTCGACTTCGGCGACATATTCGGCGACATATTTAGCGGCGGCCGGGGCCAACAGCGCACCCCCAGGGGGCGCGACATATCCATTGACCTTGAGATATCGTTTAAAGAAGCGGTGTTCGGTACGACCCGCACCGTGCTCATCGGCAAGGTCTCGACCTGCAGTCTCTGCCGCGGCACGGGAGCGAAGCCCGGCACCGAACTGGAATCCTGCACCACCTGCAACGGGAGCGGCCGCGTGCACGAGACGCGCAATTCCATCCTCGGCCAATTCACGAGCGTGCGCACCTGCGCCGCCTGCGAGGGCACGGGCAAGCTCCCGAAAGAGAAATGCCCGGAATGCAAGGGCCACGGTGTTCATCGCAAGCAGGAGGAAGTGAAAATCGATATCCCTGCCGGCATCGACAACGGCGAGATGATACGCATGCCAGGGGTAGGCGAGGCCGTCAAGGCCGGCACCGCGGGCGACCTCTACGTGAAGGTGCATGTGAAGCCGCACGCGACCTTCCGCCGCGACGGCGCGAACCTCATCATGTATCTGCCGGTTAAGCTCACCGATGCACTGCTCGGCACCACCGTCTCTATCGAGACGCTCGAAGGGAAGACGCTCGAAGTGAAGATACCCCCGATGAAGCGCGTCGAGGAGCTCCTGCGCGTCGCCGGCAAAGGCATTCCGATGGAAGGAAGCCGCGGCGACCTTATCATCCGGCTCGAAGTCGCCCTCCCGCACAAGCTCTCCGGCTCTGCCAAGAAATCCATCGAGCAGTTGAAAACCGAAGGGCTCTAAGCTAGTCATTAGGCACTAGGCTTTAGGAAAATGCTTTGGGGAAATCCCCTATACATGCTAGCGCCTAGGGCCTAGGGCCTATACACTAGTACATATGTCTGCCACCGAAGGTCTCGCGCAGGTGAACGAGCTCGCCACGAACACGGCGCTTACCGTCTGGAGCGGCGCGAGCGATTTCCTCATTATTCTCATACTGGTCGCCGTCTTCTTCCTCTACGCGTGGTACATCGGGCGAGGCCAGCTCGTCTCCGTACTCCTCGCGTTCTACTGCGCCTACGCGCTCTACCTGATGTTCCCCTATATGTCGCTTCTTCCGACGGCACCAGCCTTGACCGCGCTCATCGCACAGGCGGGGCTCTACCTCGGCCTCGCATTCCTCTTCTTCATCATCCTGCGGCGCGTCGTCGTCTCCGACTTCCTCTATATCGGCATCTTCGGGCTCGCCGCGCTCTCGTTCCTTGCCGCCGCATTCCTGCTCGCACTTGCGTACCATGTGTTCCCGGTCGCCGAGGTGTACAACTTCACCCCCGCCATCGACCTCTTGTTTGCACCGAAAGAGTACTTCTGGTGGTGGTTCGTCACTCCGGCCATCGGCCTCTTCTTCTTAGCACGGTAAATGCTATAGTTCTTGCATGACATTGGCCGAAGAACTGAAAAGCCGCGGACTTATTGAGCTTTCTTCCGCAGAGCCGGAGCAGGTCCTCGCGGCGCCCCGCACCGCCTACCTCGGCATCGACCCAACCGCCGACTCCATCCAGGTCGGGAATCTCGCCGTCGTGCTCCTCATGAAGCGCCTCGGCGATGCGGGCCACAAGCTCGTATTTCTCGTGGGCGGCGGGACCGGCATGATTGGCGACCCCAAGGAGAAGGGCGAGCGGGTCATGCTGGATGAAAAGACGGTTGCGAGCAATACGCACGCGCTCGAGAAACAGTTGAAGGGCATCCTCGGCCACTCCTCGTTCAAGATGGTTGATAACGCCGACTGGTTGAAGCATGTGAAGCTTCTGCCGTTTCTGCGCGACGTCGGCAAGCACTTCACGATAAACGACCTCATCAAGCGCGAGATAATCAAGAAGCGGCTCGATGCGCCCGACGACAGCATCTCCTACACCGAGTTCACCTACGCGCTTCTGCAGGCACTCGACTATCTGACGCTCAATGAGAAGTACGGCGTGGACCTCCAGGTCGGCGGAAGCGACCAGTGGACGAACATCCTCTCGGGCGTCGACCTCATCCGGAAGCGCCTCGGCAAGCAGGTGTACGCGCTCGGCATGCCGCTTGTGACCGACGCCGCTGGCAAGAAGTTCGGCAAGTCAGAAGGGAACGCCATCTGGCTCGACCCGAAGAAGACCTCGCCGTTTCGCTTCTACCAGTTCTGGATAAATCTGCCGGACGCGGGGATTGAAAAATATTTGCAGGTGTACACATTTCTCTCTCTCCCCGAAATACGCGTGCTCATGGAACTGCACAAGCAGAACCCCGGCGAGCGCCAGGCGCAGGAGACGCTCGCGCGGCTTGTCACCGAGATAGTGCACGGGCCGGTGGCGACTGCGCAATGCGCGGCGGCGAGCGATGCGCTCTTCGGCGATACACCGTTCCACGAACTCTCGCGCGAGGCGCTCCAAGTCGCACTTGCTGAGGCACCGTCGGTCGCACTTACGAAGAAAGACGTCGCCGACGGCTCGCCGCTCGCCGAAGCGCTTGTCGCGGGCGGGCTCGCATCGTCGAAGAGCGACGCACGCCGCCTCATCAAAGGGAAGGGCATCACGCTCTCCGGACAGACCATCACTGACCCAGATTTGAAAGTGTACAACGGCGACCTCACACGGGGCTACGCGCTCGTGCGCAAGGGCAAGCAGGGCGTCCTCATCCTCGTTTTGAAATAAAGTAGGACTTACTCAATCGGCGCATTTCTTTGTTGCACTTCACAAAATAACGCTCACCGTACCTGCAGTACGCTTCGCGTTATTTCGTTCGCGCGCCTTGAACTACATCCGATTGAATAAGTCCTAAAATCCGCTATAATAACCGCATTGCGTCGATACCTAAGCGGTCAAAAGGGGCGCGCTGTAGACGCGCTGGCTTCGGCCTTCGGGGGTTCGAATCCCTCTCGGCGCACCATACAAGAGACAAGACCCATTTTCGGGAAATCCGTTTTTGCCTGTGCGAGATAAAGCCACTGATTCTGGGTGGTTCCGCGCGCTTCGCGCGCGTGGAGGGTGAGGTTCGAGCCGAAGACTTTTTGGAGGGAGGATTTTTTGGAGGGGTAGTTCTGACTTTGGGCTATTCCGTGAAGCGCTTGCGCTTCGTTTATCCACTCCCGCATCGGTTCGAGCCACACGGCGGCGTCTCGTTCAAGAAGCAGGGATTGTTCCTGCAGAGACCTTTTCTCAGACATAAGCGCGTGCTTGCGTTCTAGGTATTCACCGCGCTCTATGTCCTGCTCTACGAAAAGGTCGACGAGGCGGGCAATTTTGCCGTCTAGGGAGGCAATCTTTGCCCGCATCTCTTGGACAGACGCCGCCGCGATTTGAGTGGCCTCTTTTTCGTCCTTATCCGCCATGCGGTTCAATTCAGCCGCCCACTCGGGTGGGAGAACAAAGCGGGCGAGAAGTTCTGAAAGTTGAAAATCCAGAGCTTCTTCTCGCACATACGGCTGGGTGCAAGGAGTGGCGGATTTTTTGGTACAGCGGTAGTAGACATAGCGATGCGTATTACCGTTCTTCTGCCGTTTCAGTTTATCCTCGGCGGTGATGCTCATACCGCACTCGCCACAGTGCAAGAGACCGCAATACGCTTGCGGCTCGTTGGTTAGTTTGTAGTGCGCACGACCACGGAGAGTGAGCACTTTTTGCACCGCGTCAAAAAGCTCTTTGTTCACGATGGGCGTATGCTTGCCCTCGTACATCTCGCCACTGTATTTGAAATGGCCGTAGTAGAACGGATTGGAGAGCATGAAAGATATTTGGTCTCTTTTAAGCGGTTTGCCACCACCCTTTCTCCACGACCCTCTCGTTGCGCCTGTCTTGATACCCTGCTGAAAAAGGAAGTTGGCAACATCTTCGAGCCGCGATTCATTCTTTGCATACAGCTCAAACGCCTCGCGTACGAGTGGTGCCTTGCGCCTATCTACAATGATGGTCTTGGTGCGCGGGTCATTTAAGTATCCGATAGGCGCGCTGCTTGGATAGATACCCATGCGCGCCTTCTGCCGAAGTCCGCGCGTCACGTTCACGCTCAAATCACGAATGTACTGATTCGCCATACCGAACTCCACCGACATCATCAGTACATTGTCGGCGGGATAATAACCGCGGTCGTGCGTCTGAATATGTTGGATGGTGTTGTTTTGGAGTAGCCACTGCACCTGCCCGCCGTCTACTGGATTACGCGCGAGCCGGTCAATCTTCCAGCAAACAATCCCTTGCGCTTCGCCCTTTTGTATTCGCGCCATCATCTCACTAAACACAGGACGACCCGGCATCTTCGCTGACTGTTTTTCTACGAATACCTCAACGACGTTGAGTCGTTCCTGCTTCGCGAGCGCGCGCAATTCTGCGAGCTGGGATTCGATAGACAACACCTGCTTGTCCTCAACATCGGTGCTTTTGCGTGCGTAGAGAAAATACTGCATAAGTGAATTATACTACCTAGTAACATGGACTTCCTGGAAATACTGCGTATAGGTATATGGCCGCTATTGATACTTCTCGTTGTTTTTATTTTTCGCGATTCTCTTAAAGAGATGATTAAAAACATTGCGGATTTTTCTATTACCAAAGATGGGTTTTCGGCTAGAGTCGGCCGCGCGCAATCTATTGAAGGCGGCGACGGAACGAATAAACCTATACCAAGAGATGCCGCCGAAAAATATCTCACGAAGGAAAAAGAAGGTGAAGTGGCTTTTAATTATTCCAATAATAATGGCGTCTACACCATTGGCGAGGGCGACTATCGATTTGATACACAATGGTCGAAAGCCAGTAGAGAATATATACATTTTTACAATGATCAGCCCACAATTAAATCTGTTCGACTCGCCAAGGATGCTTCCGACTTAGGCGGCATTAAGCCCGAGAAGTATGACTCGTCATCCCGCGCTCGGACAGTAGGAATCGGACAAATCGCAATATTTGAAAATACTCAAGGAAACTTTCTAGCCGTTAAAGTTCTCGCGCTAAAAGATGACTCTCGAGGCGACGCATGTGACGAGATTCGTTTCGTCTATAAAATTCTTTCATAAGAGTGATTCGTTGATTAAAACTTCTTAGAATAGAAAAAGCCCCTGTAGCGATGTGCTACAGGGGCTCGGGTTGCGAAAAGAGAAGCGTTGGCTTGATTACGGCTTAATCGTACCGCCGTTCGTGTTGACGTTGCCGCAATGCGGGCAAGGTCCAGCTCCGCCTTCGAAATGCATCGTGCCGTAGTCGCCCGACACTTCTTTGCGGCCGTTCGCGGTGCCGATCTGGTGGTAGGTCATCGAGTTGTAGTGGTAAATGCGAGTGCCGTCGGGCATCTCCCAGTACCAACAGTTCGGTCCGCACTCCGTCACGAAGTTAACCTTCTTGCCGGCCCGGCGAGCCAGCGTGACTTCGCCCGGAATGAAGCGCGCACCCATGCCCATGTCGTCCGCATCGCTACGGGGGAACGAGGCATTGATGTCGCCGTCGCCGCCCTTTCTGTTGTCCAGTGCGTTTGCCAAGAAGCCGAAAGCGGCCATCTCACTCATTTGGGAATACCGTTCTCTTGCCATGTCCTCACCTCTCCTTTCAGTTGAATGAATGTGTACAACGAGCCAAAATCGCCCGTCTCGCTTTCTTGTATATCACGAGACGCTCATTCTGTCAATGGGCTGGGAGCTTCGCTGGTTTCAGACCCGCCAGCGAAGGACTCGGTGTGCGCACGGGTGGGCGGGGCAAACACACGATGCATTCATATTGGTATTCCCCTCCAAAAAATCCTCCCTCCAAAAAGTCTTCGGCTTCTGAATTTTTGAACCTCCCCCACGCGCGCGAAGCGCGCGGAACCGCCCAAAATCAATGGGCTTTCATCGCTCAAGCAAAACAGGATTTCCCGAAAATGGGATTAGTCCCTTGTATGGTGTGTTTGTACGAGTTCGCTCGAACTCATTTCATACAGAATACCACGCCCTAATCCTTACTCGCCCGCTCGCAGACTCGCGGGCTCGCCGCCGCGGACGGCGGCCCCGAGCCCTGTCCGCGCATTTCTCTTTTGCCTTCCGGCGGATTCGCGGGGGGGGGGTGAATGCATGGGGCGGCAGGGCGAGGGTTTTGGGTTTCCAAAAAATGCGAATTTGTCGGATTACCTTCATGGTAAAAATGGCTAACGTTTATGCTATAGTGTGGCGTAATGAGTAAAAGCTTCCACTCTGAACGCGAAGGTCAAATTAAATTTTTTGACAAATTCGGCATTGTAAATACTGAGCTCGCAAATAACACCGACGGTGTCTATAAAGGCACAATTTTTGAGTTTAAAAAGACCATCCCAGACATCAATACTGTATTGTTTCAGGCTATCAAATATCTTAGTCATATGCGTATCAAGGGCGAGAACATCACGGCCAACATCTTGCTTGTCGCGTTGAACGAAGAGGTTGCCTATTTATTCAAAGCCAAAGACTATCTCGTTGAGATCGAGACGCCATATGCGGGAGCCGCGAGTAAAAATAATGCTGGTTTTGCCGCTCGCACTTCACCCGAGACAATCCACTACAACTCGCCGGAAGGCATCCGACACATTACGGAGATTCTCGGGGATGCGTCGTTCGTTAAAGTTCATATTGATATTTTTGATGTCGTCGGCTGGGCAAATCGGTTTTATCGAGAAAATCCATCCGCCAGTAAGATTAAACTTTTTAAGGAACTGCGTGAACCCAAGCATTTTTCGGACTACATCTATTCATGGAAAGGGGACGAAAAGGATTTCAAGTACATAATGGATCTGCTTAATGATACACAGCACAAAAAAGAGCTAGGTGCCTTTTATACCCCGCCCGCATATTGCCGCAAGGCCATTGAATTAGTACGAAAGGCGATCAAACAGATACCCGCTGGTCACGACTATATTATTCTTGACCGCTCTGCCGGCACTGGCAACCTAGAAGAGTTTTTAACCGATAAGGCGGTAAACGATATCACGATTGGGGAACTAGGCGACTTTATCGACAAAACTCTGAAAGCAAAATATTTACAGGACAAAGCCGATATCATCACTACCTTTTACAGCAAGCGCAATTTTAATGAAATCACAGTTGGCGAATTGGAGAAACATAAAACAAAACTTTCGCTTCATGATTATATTTTTGACAATGAGTTGTCGCACGCTATCGTCAATACCTACGAATTGAAGGAATGGATAGTGTTGAATGAACGCATCGGAGATCGTGTCAAACTCATAATTCCGCCATATCAGGAAGTTGATAATAAAGAGGCTCTGGTTGAAGGTGGTGACGCCTTAAGTGCACAGTTTGTTACTGGTCAAACATCACTCGGGATAACGAAAGAATATAACGACAGTATTGAGACGCTTTTGGGCTACGTGAAAAACAAGAAGACGAACATCATTCTACTAGAAAATCCGCCATATAGGGACAGTAGCGCCGCTAACACCGACAACACCACTAACAGGTCAAGTAAGGGATCGTTTGTATTTGAAGAGATGAAGAAAGATCTAAAGAATCTCGCGAACTCCAACATCAGTACCGCCCGCGATATCTCGAATCAATTTATTTGGTCTGGTTGGAAGCATTATCTCACGAAGCCCGATGATTATTTCGTGCTGTTTAGTCCGATTAAATATTGGAAGTCGCTAGGTCTTGGCGAAAAAAAATTCATTGACGGATTTTTGTTTAATCGTGAACATTTTCACGCTGGCCCCAGTGCCATTAGCTGTATTTTGTGGAAAAACGTTGATGATAGCCGAGAGAAATTAGTATTTAAGACTTTTGATATAGACACGAAAGGCACACTGGAACAAAAAGATGATGAGGTAGTTAGATTACAGGATACGGAAATTAAAAAGGCAAGGACTACGCTAACACCATATTTTGAAAAAAGAACATTTAAGGATGATACAAAAGACGGAATATACTTAGACCCAAGTGGTAATGAAGTTAAACGAGCTACCTCAACAACGGCAAATGCTAATAAAAATATTATTGCCTATATGTTTGCTGGAGGTTTTTCTGTTGATGTAAAGCATATTGCACTTGTAAGAACGACTATATTTAATGGTCGCGGTTTTTATCTACGCGCCGATAATTTTATAGATAAATTGGCATTATTTGCAGCTAAACTCTATCCCCAAAAAAATTGGTACGAACGCGATGTATATTTCACCACTGCCGACGGTGGCGACCGATATCTCAAGGATAAAAACTTTTTAAAATTCTGTTTTATCTTCACCTGTCTTAGTCAGCGTAATCACTGCAGAAGTTTCGAAGGGAGTGATGGGCGATTTTACAAAAACGAGCTTTGTTTTGACAAAGGCACAGTAGCAAGTAATAAATTAAAAACCTATAAACTTACCAATGACGAGCAGGATCTGTTGGATACTTTTGCCGACGTGCTCAAAAAAGCCAAAAAGACTAAGACGTACAGCGCGAAATATACATACGGCACATACCAGATCGACGAAGAACTCAACACTCGCTATAAAAACGACAACGACGAATGGATTTACGACAATCCAGAACTCAACACAGCGATTAATAGTCTAAAGACCAAATTAGCTAAGTATTATGAAATCGTTATTCAGCCGAAGCTGTTTGAATACGAACTACTAAAATGAATTACATAGATCTAACTATAGGGTTCGTTTCTGCTATCGCCGCCGTGGTTGCAGCTTGTTATGCATATAGAACGTATATATCAAGCAAGAGCCCAAAATTAGTGATGGAAACACCAGACAATGCCGGTTTATTTCTTCGTAATGTGGGGACTGATACCGCCCAAAATATCAAAGAAACAACGGGGATGTTTCGAGATGTACCCGCGGAGATATGGAATTTTAATGGTCCGATTGACTACATAAGAGTTAAAAGTCCGGGTACTGCAAAGATGATAAATTTTCATGACACGAAGAGGATTGAACCATCAACTTCGACTGTGGTGCGGTTTGAATATGAAAATTCAGATGGCTATAAATTTTACTCTGAAATCGAAGTGGAGCGCGGATCGCCAACACAACAGGTTTATTTTATTACTCCTATATTAGTAAATTCTGGCAAGATTTAATTATGGCAAAAAAGAAATCACAAAAGAAAATAGCTAAATCTCCAGGTGTAGCAAGAGAGGTATCTTTAAATGGAGATTTTAATTTGAACCCCGAACACTATGATCAGTCTCATTCATTTGAGGTATATGCGACGGAGAAAAAAGTTACCAAAATCTTCGGACTACGAAATAAAGCTGACGGAGAGACTAGCGAACCCTACCTTAAAGCTCGCACGAGATCAAAAACACCATACGGTTGGCGATTCACATATGGTATCGATATCCACGGGTCATCACACGCCAGTCGATTTATACGAGGAATTTTAGCGCTCGCCAAAAAACTCGGTTGGAAAATAGACAAGACCAACAATTTAGACAGTATAAAATCACAACTCCGCGAGAGTGAAGAGACTATAGTTCGACTCGAAAGATCAAATCAGGAATTGCGAGAAAGACATGAGGAGCTAATGGTAGCTTTTAGAGAAAAACAGGAAGAAATTTTGCATTCTCGAACGGAGGAATTCCAGTCAAATGTCCATGCATTAGAAGCTCTCCTACATCCTTCTGATGGTACAACGATCGCCGAACAAGATCTCCAGGACTTTCTCTACGAGCATTCATGGCTTTTCGGAACTGAATACGTAAATGCAAGTCCTCAAGTGCTACGGGGTGCTCATAGTCGCTTTGATTTTTATTTGGAACGCTTTAATAAAACGAACGACATAATCGAAATTAAACTCCCATCTGATCCAATAATCAACAAAGACGGAACTATTACTGCACGGGTTGTACAGGCTGTGGATCAACTCATCGACTACATGGAGAGCTCTCAGGCTGCGGCACACAGCTCAGTTATTTCGGAAGAAGAAGGGATAAAAGAGCTACGACCTAGAGGTATTGTGATAATTGGAACCGACAAATCAGCAGAAGCGAAAAAGAAGCTACACAAATGGAACTATCAATTTGCACATATCACAATTCTAACTTATGAAGACGTTCTCGATCGGGCAAACAGCGTTTTGAGGCACCTTAAAACAAAATTATGACAATATCTTGGACTTTTTACAATACGCCGAAGGGTAAGGAACACTTTCGGGCTGAACTTCAACCTTCCGTGGGCGATCATCTATTTGAATTTAATCTCGCTGTGCATAAACAAGGCGATTCAAGTTGGGTGATTCTGCCCAATTATGTTTCTGGGAATGAGGCGAATAAACTTAAGATCAATGGCCAGCCCGGACAGGATTTACTGCTTTTGATTAAAGATAAAAATGGGACTGAAAAGAGATTGCGATACCCTGCACATGTCTTTTGGGTTAATGGGGGTGATATAGGTATCGTGCAAAACATTGCGGATTACCGGAAATACTTTGAGGAATCGATGGGGCTGTCTGAACACGAAATGTATTGTGAGGCACTATTTGATGAGTACAAGAAACTCGAAGCCACGACTCATATGGAGGCACAGACTATTAAGCCAGGGCAACCGTATAAGGTTTATCATATCAATCCACAAGACTTGATGCGAAGAAAAGCAGTCGCCAAAGAACTGATAAATCAGGGTAGAGATTGTTTCAAGGGTACTCCTGCCGAATGGTTTGAAGTTAGAAAAGAAGCACCGTTATAATATAAATATGGTAAAGAAAATTGCAGAGAAGAAAATCGGTTCAATCACTTATCAACTCAAGCTATTTGAGGGTGACAACAAATATGTGATTTACAAAATGGACGATAAAGTGATAAACGACGGGCAAATTCACCGAATTCCTGAAGAGGCAGTTTTCGAAAACGAGACAGATGCGCGAGAATATTTAAAGGAGTTGAATAAATGACCATGAACCCAGAAATCGCACGACTAATATGAATTACTTTGTCTTGATTATCGTCGCCATCGCCGGAATCGCGATTGGAACGTATCTCGCGCGCAGAAATGGGAACGGACTCATTGCCGAGCAAGCGGCGAAGAAAACAGAGAACAAGCAGAAAATTATTGCATTCGCACAAGAGCACGAGCAGATCAAGAACGACGACGTGGAGAAACTGACCGAAGTATCGAACGCTACGGCAGAACGCTATCTCTCCGAATTGGAGAAGGAAGGCAAGCTAACCCAGCACGGCACCACCGGGCAAAGTGTCTTCTACACCCTGAAGTAGCCGTCCGGCGAATGGCTCAACGGGGGCTGAGCCATTCGCGCTTTAACCCTGGTAGAATGGGGTCACATGGACTTCCTCTATCAGAAGGCGCTTAAGCCGATACTCTTCAGGATGAGTCCCGATACGGTGCATGAGCTGTTTCTCGCGCTCGGCGAGATGGCGGGGCGACTCGCGCCGAAGCGGTGGTTCTTCAGTCTGCTCTACGGCTACCGCGGCCCCGACATCAGTAAAACGGTGGACGGCATCACCTACCGCACGCCCGTCCTCCTCTCCGCCGGCTTCGACGCGGACGGACGGCTCACGCGCATCCTCCCCTCGCTCGCCTTCGGCGGGGAAGAGATAGGCTCGGTGACGGCCGAGCCCTGCGCGGGGAACCCGCTCCCGCGGATGACACGACTCATCCGCAATAAGAGCCTCGTGGTCTACAAGGGTCTGCGCAACAAGGGCGTGGATGCGCTTATCGCGCGACTCCGGCGCACCCCGCGCGTCCCCGGCTTCGTGCTCGGTGTCTCCATCGCGCGCACGAACACTCCAGAAGCGTCCACTAATGTGGAGGCGGGCATACGCGATTACGTCGAGTCATTTCAGAAATTAAACGCCGCAGGCGCGGGCGACTACTACACCATCAACATCTCCTGCCCGAACTCATTTACGGGCGAGACATTCACCAAACCAGCGCTCCTCGCACAGCTCCTCCCGCGTCTGCGCGAGATACCCTGCGAGAAACCGGTGTATCTCAAGATGCCCATCAACATCCCGTGGGGGCAATTTGCCGAGCTGCTCGCTATCGCGGATAAAAATGAGATACAGGGCGTCATCATCGGCAATTTGAATAAAAACTACGGCGACCTCGCGTACCCGGAGGACGCGCCCGGAGAGTTCCGCGGTGGACTCTCGGGCGCGCCCACCTTCGCGCTCTCCAACGAGCTTATCAAGAAGACGCGCGCGAAGTACGGGACGCGCTTCACCATCATCGGCACCGGCGGCATCTTCACCCCCGAGCAGGCGATGCAGAAATTTGCCGCCGGCGCGGACCTCATCCAGCTCGTCTCCGGCATGGTCTTCGAAGGCCCGGGGCTGATGCGGAAAATCTGCGAGCGGTATGCGAAAGGGGTTCCCTCGTGATATCGTACGAACATGTCTGACACCAAGCCTGTACTCGTCTCCGGCGTGAAGCCGACCGGCGACCTCCATATCGGCAACTACTTCGGCGCGATGCGCCAGTTCGTCGAGCTCACGAAGGAAGGGAAGTATCGCCCGTTTATCTTCGTCGCCGACTACCACGCGCTGAACTCGGTGCAGGACGCCGAGGAGATGAAGCAACGCACGCGCGAGATAGTGATGGCGTATCTCGCTATCGGACTGGACCCGAATGATGCCGTCTTTTTCAAGCAATCAGACGTGCCGGCGCATACGGAGCTCGCATGGATTTTCGACACTATCACCACGATGCCGTACCTGATGCGCGCGCACGCCTTCAAAGATGCAGAAGCAAAGAACAAAGAAATAAATGTCGGGACCTTCAACTACCCGATGCTGATGGCGGCCGATATCCTGCTCTACGACGCGGCTATCGTCCCGGTCGGCGCCGACCAGAAACAGCACATCGAGATAGCGCGCGACACGGCCGAGAAATTTAACCGCACCTATAAGGCGGACGTGTTCTCGCTCCCGGAGCCCTACATTATGCCCGAGGTCGCGGTGGTCCCCGGCACCGACGGACAGAAGATGAGCAAGAGCTACGGGAACGTCATCCCGCTCTTCGGCACGAAGGACGAGCTCGCCAAAGCAGTGATGAGCATCGTCACTGATTCCTCGGGTGAACGCCCGGAGAATGTGTACCGCATCCACCGGCTCTTCCGGAGCGAGGTGAACCTGGACGCGCTCTACGATGAGCATCGCGGCAACTACAAGGCGCTGAAGGAGACGCTGATTGAAGACCTGGACCGCTACCTCGCGCCCTTGCGCACGAAGTATGAGGAGCTCAAAGAGGATTCCAGTATCGTGGACGACGTGCTCGCGGCGGGGAAGCGCGAAGCACGCGCGGTAAGTGAAGCGAAGATGGAGCAGGTGCGCAAGGCGATAGGAGTTGTATAAAATAATACCCAGTGGTACATTGCTTTCGGACTTGGGCCGACTATGGGGTCGTCGTCCTGCGATGGACACGTATTCCCCATAGATTAAAGCTATCCCTCGCGAGTGAGAAGGGTTAACAGAGGCTGGCACTGTTCCAAAAGCGTGTTGCGGACAATTTAGTTGTCAGTTGCGCGCCAAGGGCAGATAACAAGTCAATTGGACAGGATCACTCGTAGGGGTCGTCTCATTCCTACACATCCCGCTCTAGGCGGTATCTCCTGTACCGAGGTCGAAAGCGCGCGTGAGAGTTAGAGACAATTCTGACGCGCCACCTATTCAGAAAGCCGTCGCACCACTTGGTGGACGGCTTTTACCTTTATCGTGGGATTGGGTTGAGCAAACCAGGTATGCTCAAAATTATGATTCTAGCGCGAGAAGATGATGAGTATCTGTGAGTATAATGCGATCCTCCGTGAGTTCTTGAGCGGAGGCTCGGAATTCTTCTGGAGACGCAAATAATTCTCGGCGCAAGACTTGATCAATAAGAGAAGAGGAGCGAATTCCTGCAAAATCAGCGGTACTTGCAAATGGGTATTGCGTTGCCCATGTGTAAGCTTCGGAAAAATTTTCCACCGCATTGTTCAGACCGCCGTGGTATCGTTCAAATGGATTTTTTATATTGATATAGGTAGCTACATATTGGAGGTACACATCGTCCTCTATAACTCGGGCTTTGTAGGGTCCTTGGAATAAAGACCCGGACACTCCGTATTTAGCATTGAAATGAGAGGCAATGCTTTTCGATATTCTTTGCATAAATTTGCTAATTCCGCCTTCAATCAATTCTCGAAGTAACAGATGGAAATGGTTGTCCATGAGACAGTAAGAAATGAGAGCGACATACGGCTCGGCCGGCTCCCAATCCAATGGTCGAAAGAAATTGTTCCGAATGCAATCCGGACTTATCTCGCGTTCCCAATTTTTTGGAACGTTTGAATCATTTAGATAGCGAAGTAGTTTTAGAAAGCGCCAGCGATCTTTATCATCACGAACGATTGGCATCTGGTGCGCGCCTCTATTTACAACGTGTACAAATGTTCCGACACCGAACTGTTCTTTTCTCATAGGCTTACTATAGCACCAGATAACTTGAGCAAACCAGGTATGCTCATTTGTCACTCGCATGCGTGCCGCCATCGGCGTCGCGTAGGAGGTTTGACTTTTCAATAAACTCTTCTATTATAGTATTCAGCCCAGGTTTCTGGTCCTTTTAGCGTAACAAACCAACAGGAGGAAAAGATGCGAGTCATCGTATTCGGTGCGGGCGGCCATGTCGGTTCGGCTGTTTGCAAGAGATTGTCCAAGGGTAATGACGTGTTGGCCATGACGAAGCGCGGCTACAATGTCGTGACGAAGTATGGGGAGACGCGGATGCCTATGACGAAAGCGATCGATGCTGCGGTATTCTGCGTGGGTCACTGTCCGCCTGGCGGCTTCCTCAAAGCAATTTCTAGCCCGTTATCAAAATTCTCTCCGGTTGAATTTGAGCGGGAGATGGAGATACACGTGCGCGGCGCCTTTAACGTGTTCCAGGACTATCTTTCCCGGATACGTGACGGTGGATGCTTCGCATATCTATCGGGCGCGGCAACGCGCATTTTGCAAATGCCGCGCGTCATGCGCCCGCACATCCAAATGTATCCTCACGTGGCGATGTTATCTGCCATGGACGCGCTCATAGAGGGCATGCGGATGGACCCGATGGTCGAGGAACGCAACATAAAAATCCACCTCATCAAGCCGCCGGCAATCGGCGATTCGCCCTTCCACAAGGTCAAGGGCGGCCTGAAGCTTCTCGTGTCAGTCACGACCGATGAGGTCGTGGACGCTATCGTGAGAAGTTTGGACGCCGAGAGCCATCTGGACATCCTTGTTGAGCCGACTCCCCAGACCGCTCTTTAAACCACAGGTACCAAGGAAGACCTGTTGACCGAAACACAAGTGCCCGCGACAATGTAAAAATTGTCGCGGGCGTGGTATTTTATAGGGTATATGACGCGCACACTTATCGGGGAGCTGGGGAAGCACGTGGGGGAGACGGTCTCGATTTCGGGCTGGGTGGATGTCCGAAGGGACCAGGGAAAGATGGTCTTCTTCGACTTCCGCGACCGCTCGGGGAAGGTGCAGGCGGTTTGTCTGCCAAACCGTCCCGAGGCTCTGGCCGAGGGAAAGGAACTACGGTCAGAATATGTGGTGCGCGTCGAGGGTATCGTGAACAAGCGCCCCCTGAAGAACGCACAGGCCGACCGGCTAAACGGCGATATTGAGCTTGAAATAAAGAGCATTGAAATACTGAACCCGTCAGATGCTATGCCATTTGATATTTCTGAAGACACAAGCGGTATCGATGAGCCGGTGCGAGCCGAGTACCGCTATCTGGATCTGCGCTCAAAGCGAATGCAAAAGAATATGCGTATCCGAAGCGAATTCATCAGGCGTTGCCGCGAATACCTTTTTAAGAACGACTTTACCGAGATAGAAACGCCGCTTCTCACCGAATCTACGCCCGAGGGCTCGCGCGACTTCGTCGTGCCGTCGCGACTCAACCCCGGCAAGTTCTACGCGCTCCCACAATCGCCTCAGCAGTACAAACAGCTTCTGATGACCGCCGGCTTCGAACGCTACTTCCAGATTGCGCGCGCCGTACGCGACGAGGACCTGCGCGCCGACCGCGGGTTCGAGCACACACAGGTCGACATTGAGATGTCGTTCGTCACGATGGAGGACGTCATGGCGGCCGTCGAAGATATGGTAACGACGGTCGTTGAAGCGATGGGGTACACCATCAAGGAGAAACCGTTCCCACGCATTTCATACAAAGACGCAATGGAGAAGTACGGTGCCGATAAGTTCGATATGCGTACTGATGAAGATAAGGAGAAAGGTATCCTCGCGTATGCCTGGGTCGTGAATTTCCCGTTTTTCGAGAAGACCGACGAGGGTGGCTGGACCTTCACGCATAATCCGTTCTCGATGCCGATTCCCGAACACATTGACTGGTTGATGAAGGGCGAACATATCAGCGAGATACTTACCACACAATACGACCTCGTCTGCAACGGCTACGAGTCGGGCGGCGGCTCTATCCGCGCACACAAACCGGAGATTCTCGAGGCGGTGTACCGCGTTATGGGATTCTCGCAAGAAGACCTTGAGGAGCGCATTGGCCATATGCTGAAAGCGTTCCGCTACGGCACGCCGCCGCACGGCGGCATCGCGCTCGGCGTAGAACGGAACATCATGAATCTCACCGGCGAGACGATGCTCCGCGAGGTGCAGGCGTTCCCGATGACCCGCGGTGGACAAACGTCCGTCATGCATGCGCCAAAGCCCCTGACTGACAAGCAGTTGAAAGAACTCGGCCTCACCATAGACAAGAAATAATCCGATGAACATCGTTTCTAAAAAGGGGAGCATTGAGAACGCGCCGAAGGGGTACGTGCGCATCGCCTTTACGCAGATGCCGAAGGGGACGAAACACTTGGTGAGAGAGAAGGGAGTGGAGACACTCGAGCTTGGCGTGGGGAAGTATGCAGAACTGAACCGGCGGAAGTTTATCACGGTGTGCCGCTCGCTCATCCAGGCGGCAAGGGCGAATACGTGTAAGAAGGTTGCACTGCAGTTCGACCGCACTCCCGGACTCTTCCAGAATCTGAAGGCGTACACGCGCGAGGACCTCGCGCAACTCACTGCCGAAAACTTCGAGATGGCGAACTTCGAGTTCAATCATTTCAAGACGAAGCCGAAGGAGGGCTGGGACACTGTCGAGGACATACTCGTGTACGGGAAGTCGTCGGCCTCAATCGAAAAGGCGGTAAAGAAAGGTCAGTTGATTGGGAATGCGGTAAACGCGTGCCGTGTGCTCGCGAACACCCCCGGCGGCGACATGACCCCGACGCTCCTTGCGAAAGCGGCCAGAAGCGCGATGAAGGGACTGCCGGTGAAAATGACAACGCTTGGCAAAAAAGAAATGCGGAAGCTCGGCATGGGCGCCTTGCTCGGCGTCGCGAAGGGTTCAAGCGAAGCACCGACGTTCACGGTCCTGGAATACAAGGGCGCGAAGGGAGCGCCGATAGTCCTCGTGGGCAAGGGCATCACCTTCGATAGCGGCGGGCTCAACTTGAAGCCGTCTGCCAGCATCTACGAGATGCATATGGATATGTCCGGCGCGGCCGCGGTCATCCACGCGGTGGCGCTTGCCGCGCGGCTGAAGCTGAAACGGCACGTCATCGGCCTCCTGCCGGCGGCGGAAAACATGCCCGGCAATGAAGCGCTCCGCCCGGGCGATGTTCTAACATCACTCTCGGGGAAAACAATTGAAGTCCTGGATACCGACGCCGAAGGCCGGCTCGTCCTCGCCGACGCGCTCACGTACGCGAAGCAGGTAAAGCCCGCGGCGGTCATCGACATCGCGACCCTGACCGGCGCGGCGATGAGCGCGCTCGGCGAACACGCGAGCGCGCTCCTCTCGCGCGACGACGCACTCGCACATGCGGTCGAGGAGAGTGGGGAAGCGTCGGGCGACTACGTCTGGCGGCTCCCGCTCTGGGACGAGTACGAAGAGCGGGTGAAGGGCACGTTTGCCGATTTGAAAAATGTGCCGGGCGGCTCCACGAATCGCTACGGCGGCGCGATAGACGGTGGCATGTTCCTCTGGCAATTCGCCAAGGAGCTTAACTGCCCCTGGGCGCACCTCGATATAGCTCCACGGATGACCGCCGCGTCGGGCGACGAGCTCTCCAAGGGCGCGGCCGGAGCGCCGGTACGGCTCCTCATCCGCTTCATCGAACAATGGACATCGTAGCTCCCACAACAAGGTTTTCAATCAAAACCGACTCCTACGAAGGACCGTTTGAGGTGCTCCTCGACCTTATCGAAGCGAGGAAGCTCCTGGTAAACGAGCTTACGCTCGCGAATATCACCGAGGACTTTATCCAGCACGTGCGTTCGCAGTCTGCGTTCCCGGTGGAGGAGACCGCGAATTTCATCCAGATAGCCGCGACGCTCCTCCTCATCAAGTCCAAATCGCTCATCCCCGACCTCATACTCTCTGAAGACGAAAATGCGGACGTCGAAGACCTCCAGCGCCGACTCTTGGCGTATGAAAAAGTGCGCGAGGCCGCACGCGAGCTCTCCCGCATCTTCGGCAAGCGGGTGATGATACCGGCAGGGGAGCGCGCGCCGGACGTCGTCTTCGCGCCCTCCCGCGACCTCTCGACTGGCGCGCTCGCCGAGGCACTCTCGCGCGTGCTCGCCGCGCGCGAAGCGGTGGAAGAATTGCCGGAGGCGCGTGTCAAACCGCTCGTGACCATCGAGGAGATGATGGACCGGCTCGCTCTGCGTGTGCAGAGCGCGCTCACGCTCTCCTTCAAGGACTTTGCCGGTACGCAGAAGGAGAAAGTGGGAGTCATCGTCTCCTTCCTCGCCCTGCTTGAGCTCGTGAAGCAGGGCGCGGTGGCGGCCGAACAATACGATACCTACGGCGACATCCGCATCAGCCACACCGCCGCATCTGCCGTCCCGCACTACGGGAGTTGAGTTCGGCACGCCTTAATGTAATGACAATGTATTGACAGCTGGGATGGCAGGGGATAGACTTCGGGCATGACCACGACACTACAAATCCGCATTGATAAGAAGACCAAAGATGCCGCACAGAAGGCGTTTCGCTCCATGGGACTTGATATGTCCTCGGGAGTGAAGCTGTACCTCGCCCAAGTGATGCATACGAAGACCATTCCATTCCCAGTCTTGAGCGCAGACTATTGGCCTATCGAGAAAA
>Ga0210057_1003124_pt1 | contig 23036 bp, 36 predicted proteins | sample CryGeyCG2114_010_2_FD_183968 | JGI IMG/M metagenome (GOLD analysis project Ga0210057, IMG submission 183968) | Groundwater microbial communities from aquifer - Crystal Geyser CG10_big_fil_rev_8/21/14_0.10 (SPAdes) (version 2) | ecosystem: Environmental > Aquatic > Deep subsurface > Groundwater ...
CTACGGGGAATATAACAGCGATTAAAGAGTTCCGAAGTCTTGCAGACTTCTCCACCCAAATTTTTTCTTCAGCTCTGTTCCGCTTCGCTCCACGAGGAAGAAAAAACTTTCCTTAATCGCGATGTTAATTGCAATTTTCAAAAATCCTAAAACATAGAAAGAAGGGGAACTTTTTAGTCCTACGGACAGATTGTCTTTTTCTGCGAAAAAGGAATTATTTATACTGCACAGCAACACAATCCACCAAACCTAAATCACTTATTGCTTTTTGCTGTGCTGGAGAAAAGACTTCCAAAGCTTTTCTGTACGCTGAACTATCTTTTGCTTCGTAGTCAGAAAACATTGACCAATGATTTTTCATAAATCTTCCAATTGTGTCATTGTCAACAGCTTCTCTAATTTCTGTTTCATTTACATCTCCAAAACATTCTTTCCCTGCATTTTTTCTTAAATATTCAAATGAAAAATCAGGATTCAATCCAAAAACAACAGCTCTTGCTGGTTTTCTCCCTTCATAATTTGCCCAAAGCAAAAGAGTGTCAACCATTCTTCCATTGAAGCTCATTACATTTTTTGGATGAACATGAGGATCGCCAGTTCTGTTGAAAAAACCAGAAACATAAGCCATACTATTTTCCACATTATCAATTGGAGCAACTAATCTCTCTCTTAATGGAACATCTTTTTTAAAATCATGTTTTGCAGTTCTACTTTGTGATACTGAAGAACAAAAATCGGTTCCATGAATACTTCCCCAATAAAATAGCAAACCAAATCGTTCATTTTTCAATTGGCTTCTTTCATCTCCAATGAAAGCAACATCCCCAAGATAATGAGTTACGCCATTTTGACCTGCTAACATAGGATATAATTGTGCTTCTCCAATTCTATCTAAATCATCAGTTGTTGGAATGTTTCCTTTACAATAATCATTCCAATCAGCATCTAATGTAGCTGGTTTTGCTCCTAATGCCAGAAGTGCTTTAGATGGTTCTTGTCCATGTCCTGCTCCAACTTCTAAAGTTCTTGAATCTCTAGGCAAATGTAATGAATCTAAGAATTCTCCCATAACTTTCCCCATTTTTTCCAGGTCTTGTCCATACCTTCTCCCATTTGAACATTCAGACATTTCAGGAAAGATATGTCTAAATGGGCCTGATTCTCTTTCTGTAATAATTTCTAATTCCATACTAATCTGAATTTATTGATAGTTTATAAAGCTTTCCATAAATTTACTACTTGTAAATGATTATCAAATGAAAAAGTTCCCCCTCTAAAACATTTGAATAAATGGGGCTTCGCCCTTGATGACGGATTTTTGAAAACTTCTTCGTCGCTACGCTCCTCGACCACGCTGCGCTCTCGCCTATCGGCTCGGGGCAATTAACAGGAATTTAACGGAAAAATGCTCGGCTCGCATTTTTCCCAAATCGCTACGCGACTTCGTTAAATTCCAATGTTATGTCTAATTCCATCGGGCGCCTACGGACGTTTTTTCAGAAATCTCTCAACATCTCTCCAACCAATATCAGTCCGATAGTGTAAGTTGTTTCCTTCAATGCTTATGCGAGTCATTGCAGAATATGCTCTTTGCTTTGCTTCTAGAATATCCTTTCCTTCCCCAACAACACTAAACAATCTTCCACCATTTGCATAGAACTTCCCATCTTCAACATCAATTCCTGCACCAAATACTCTAATTCCATCCATTTCCATCGCTTCTTCAAGACCATATATTCTTTTTCCCCTTACTTCTGAATAATCATTTGGATAACCTCTTGAAGAACCTACAACACAAACCCTTGTTCTATTGTCTTGTTGAATTTGGGTTTTATCTAATCTTCCTTCCAAGCAAGCCGAGACAATATCAACGTAATCCGTTTCAACAGATGGCAAGACTACTTGGCATTCAGGATCGCCCCATCTTGCATTATATTCTATATTCATTGGCCTTCCTTCAACAATAATTCCGCCAAGATAAAGAACTCCTTTGTAATGATTTCCTTCTAAAGCCATGCCTTTAATTGCTCTTGAAATCATTTCTTGCTCAATCTGTTCAGCAAAGGGTAATGTTATCATTGCAGGAGAAACTGCGCCCATCCCTCCTGTTTGGTCACCTTCATCAAAATTTAAAACAGTTTTGTTATCTTGAGCAGAATTGAAAATATGACAAGTTTTGCCATCACTGATAGCATAATAAGAAAATTCCTCTCCTTTAAGACCTTCTTCAATCAAGAAAGTTTCTCCTGCGCCGTATGGGAACGTTTTCATTATTCCAATATTTCTTATTGCTTGTTCTAAATTTACTGATTTAAGTGCACCTTTTCCAGAACATAAACCAGTCGCTTTTGTATATATCAAGCGGTTTGGGTTTTCCCGATAAAGTTCTTCTGCATATCTCCTTGCCAAATTTTCATCATTGAAATATCTAAAATCTGGTTGTGAAATTCCATGTCTTTGCATAAATTCCCGAGACCATCGTTTATCCCACTCGATTCTTGCAGCACTTCTTCTCGGACCAAAAACGAGAAATCCGTTTTCTTCCAATAAATCTACTGTTCCTTGAGCAAGTGCATCATCTTGAGCAACATCAACTAAATCTGGTTTGTATTTTCTTGCTAATGCTAAAATAGAGTTTTGGTCTTTTAATGAACATTCTTTATCTATAACAACTTCTTTTTGCCTTCTGTAACCTATGAAATCATTACCAGGAGTAACAATAATTATATTAACTTGTGGACTGCTTTCATAAGCATTGGACAATGTATGTTCTCTTGCACCACTTCCTACAATCATAACGGAGAGATGTTGAGTCATAAATATAGTAATCTGATAAAACTTAATAAATCATTCTATTCTTACGGCGCCCGATGGAACTCTGCGCTCCTCACTTCGTTGCGGTGCTCGGGGACGGGTTGCACCCTTTCGCTTCGCTCCACGAGGAAGAAAAAACTTTCCTTAAGCCCGATGTTATATTCAACTGAGTTTGAGTTTTAAAGACGGGCACGCGCTTAAATCTTCCCCGAAAGAATTTATTATTTTTGAATGAATCAAACTATTTTTCTTTTTTCCACAAGTCCAAATCTTTTACGATTTTGGTCAACATAAAGATTATTCACCCATTCGCCAGAAGTAGTTTCATCATGACTATCTTTAACTTCTAAAAATAAATGTTTATAATTTCTTTTGAACTGTCCTTCAGGATTATTTGCGCAATTTCTTCTTTCTTCCCACGGAACATCATGATTATTAAACAGCAATCTGTTTTTAACATTTGTTTCAGGACAGATAAATTGCAATTCTCCCTCATTCCAATAATCTCCTCCTGTGCAACCATGAGGGGAGGTGTACCAATGAGTTTGGATTGCTGTAAGACTCCCTATTTCATGAAAATCCTCGCATGAACCACATTTAATTTTTCTATTTTTATTTCCTGTATCGGTTTTTGCTAGAATTTTTCCCTCTTGTTGATGCAATCCTGCTAGTTGATCTCCTAAGTCCAACATAATTTTCAAAAATAGATTGAATCTTATAAAGATTACTATGTTTTAATATATACATCTTATTCATTCAAAAAACTGCGCATGCCCTAAAAGGTTAGTCTGCTTCGCAGAAATTGATATTAACGCTCGGGTTCCAAAACTCTAAAATTTTCCTCCGCTTCGCTACGGAACGTTGCACTAAAATCCAACCCCTCCTTTATTCATATCATAAAATTAAAACTTTTTAATATCTTCTTCCCAATTAAGATAATGAAAGAAATTACTGCAATTAACCAACTTAAAGAACTTAAACGCCTCGGAAAAAAGAAAAACGAGCTCCGCCTAGCTGCAGAGTCTTGGAACTCCCCTTTTCAAATTCTAGTCTCAACAATGATGTCTGCTCGAACACGAGATGAAGTCACTATTCCGGTAGCCGAACAACTTTTCAAGAACTTTCCCACAGCAAAAAAACTCTCATCTGCTAAAATCTCCAAAGTGGAAAAGTTAATTCGTCCAGTAAATTTTTATAAAAATAAATCACGGAATATTTTAAACTGCTCAAAAGAAATTTGCAAAAGACATAAAGGAAAAGTTCCTCTTGATATTGAATTACTAATCTCCCTCCCGGGGGTAGGAAGAAAAACCGCAAACGTATTTTTATCCGAACTCGGAGTTTCAGCAATTGGAGTTGACACTCACGTAAACTATGTTTCAAATTATCTAGGGTGGACAAAAAATAAAAATCCAGATAAAATTGAATCAGACCTCCAGAAACTTTTTACCAAAAAACACTGGAAGAAAATTAATCCTATTCTAGTAAGGTTTGGCAAAACTCACACTAGTAAAAGAAAAAAAGATGAAGCTCTCGATAAAATTAAAAAAATAAAATGAAAGAATTAATTCTCCAAATAAAAAAATTAAGAAATTTGCCAATAAAAGAGACTATTGATTCTAGAATGTCTGATTTTTCCTCTCTCTGGAAAGAATCATCACAAGATTTATTCAAGGAACTTTGTTTTTGTTTATTAACAGCAAACTTTTCCGCTCACAGAGGGATTTTGATACAAAACGCAATCAACGACGGATTTTTACATTTTGATGAAAAAGAACTAGCACAAAAACTTGCTGAATTAGGACACAGGTTTCCAAACACACGAGCAAAATATATTTTTAATGCACGCGAACACTCGCCCTCTCTGAAAGAAACTCTCTCACAATTCCAAAATGGAAGGGAGGCGCGCCTTTGGTTAGCAAAAAACATCAAAGGTCTTGGTTTCAAAGAGTCCTCACATTTTCTGAGAAACATCGGTTTTAAGGATGTCGCAATAATCGATTTTCATATTGTTGACCTCTTGGTAAAACACGACCTAATCGAAAAACCAAAATCTAGAGCCCTGACTCCAAAGAAATATGAAGAAATTGAAGATGTTCTACAAAAACTTTGTAACTCTGTCGGATTGTCCCAAGGAGAATTAGACCTTTATCTTTGGTACGAAGAAACCGGGAAGATTTTGAAATAGTTATTTACCAAGTGCTTTCCGAATCGGCTTGGTCTTTGGTCCAGTACTTCCCTTTGTTGTGTGCTTAGATTGTTTTGCCGCCGCCTTTTCCATTTGTTTCCCAGACTCAACAACTGCAGCCTTCTTTTCCTTAACTTCTTCCTTATTCCCCTCACTATCTTCCTTCTTTGGAGCGGCAGGAACCTTTTTCATATTAGCTTTATCTGCAGCTTTTTTATCTCTATTTTCAAGCCTTGATTTTTTAAACTTCATATTATCAGACCAGGAACCTTCAGCAAGCTCTGCACGAACTATGTCTCCTTCTTTGTAAACTTTAACCTTAACTTTTACAGGAGGACTTCTAATCCCACGAGCCCAAATAAAATCATTCAAATATCTATCCACCCTAATTTTATTCAAGTCTCTATCTCGGATTTTCATATGTCTTACCAAAAACTCCTTAACAATCTTAATCGCTTTCCCTGCTCTCCTATATTTCTGAACCTTCACTAACTTCGCTCTAATTGGAATAACATACTCTTTTTCATCCGTTCTTTGAACTTCCTTTTTGACCGCACCCGCTTTTGCTCCTTTCATTTCCTCAACTTTCTTCTGAATTTCCTCACTAAGTTTCTTACCTTGTGCTTCACTAATAGCTTCCTTAGCTTTCTCGCTCAGTTCGTGTTTATCTTCTTCCTTCTCTTCACGCTTCTCAGCAAACTTTGTTTCAATTTTTTCTTCATTACCTTCTGCTTTTGCCTCAGCTTTTGTTTTTTTCTGTTCTGTCATTTTATTCATTATACCTCGGATTTAGTCCTCTGCTAATTAAGAGTTCAGGAATATGAACTGGAACTCGAATAGTTCTTTCTCCAACAATCTCATAAATTGGAGCTCTATCTCTCAAAAAGCCAAGAGCATTCCGCCACTGATCAAAGTCAAGATAACTAACTATCTTTGAACCATCTTTTTCCAAAATTTCTCTCGCGATTCCAATTATTGATTCTTCACATTTCATCTTAATTACCCGAAGTGTGACTTCTTCTGCCTCCTTGGTTTAATATGAAGTTTAGTTCTTCTCCAACTTCTCCGATGACGAGTCAAACTCGAAGGATGAACTCTTTTCCCAATTCCGTATTTTTTCAAAACCGCCCAAACCGGAGCCCACTTTGTTTGTCTAGCTTTCTTCGCAAGTGTTGTCTTTTTTTGTTGATTTTTTATTCCCATTTATTGTACTCCCTCCAAAAACTTTTTACCCTTCTCAGTCAATTGTCTCCCGGGTTTCTTTCCCTTAACCCCCTTAATTCCCTTCGCAATTTCTGTGAAACCCGCAGCATCAGACTGCTGAAGAATTGTTCTAATTATTTTTCCACCTGCTTTTCTAAATCTCTCTGGCTTGTTACCTCTCTTTTTCTTTGAACCATATTTTGTCTTAAGTCTGTTAACCCCCACTATATTCTTTTTGTAAACCTGTCTGAGAATTCCTGCCGCTCTTTTGTGCCAGAAGTCTGAATCTTCAATTGGCCTCGCCTTACTTGAGCTAGACTTAACAAAGTCAACCCAATCTGGTTTATTAAACTCTGGAACTGTCTTCAGAGCTTTAGCTAATTTTAGGTTATATTCAATAGCATCAATCTCGTAAACCGAATTTTTTTCCATTTTCATAAACGACCACGCTTTGCAGCGTTAGATCTCTCCTTAGAGAGCTTAGTCAAAATCTAAAGAAATATTTGGTTTATAAAACTTTACTCTCGAACATTCTTCCGCCATTTCTTCAAAGAAATCGAAAAACCAATAATCTTAGCAGTATAATTATTTCCCAATCTATTCAGAAGTTCCTCTCTAAATTCTTTCATCTTTTCCTTATTTCTCTCAACACTTTTCAAAACAGAAACCTTAACATTATTATGTTTATTGAAATGATTCTCAAGCGTTGCTATAAAATTCTCGGTTATTCCATTCTTACCTAATTGAACTTGTGCTTGTGTCATTTCTTAAACTTCCTTTCAATTTTCTGAATATCTACCTTCTTAACTTTAATCTTTTTAGAATTCTTAACTTTCCAACTCCCCTGCTTTGAAAACCAAGGTTTAGAAACATCTTTTCCAGTAAAAACATCAATACTCACATCTCTCTTATGGTCTCTCCAATCCTGACTGTATGAGGCAACAATAGCCCCTCCAAGATTCAAATTATCTTTAGTTGGCTTACCTTCAACAATAACTCCAAACGGACTTCCCGGAGCAGATGTATGTAAAATTGTATTCTCTTTGCCCTTAAATTCCGAGACAAGAGAATCGTTACTATCAGAATCTTTTCCCAAAAGTATCTTCAATCCTTTCTTCAATTCAAATTCTCTAAATTTCATAAAACGAAAAAGAAAAGTCAGTTTTTATACTTACTGAAATCTATATTAACTAAATACAACGTCCTTACCATACATCCCACTTTCACAATTCTTACAGGAGACAGTGTACCCCTTTGAACCAAATAGCTTCAGAATCTCCTTCTTGTCTTGGGGGCATAAACGACATAGAAAATATTAGAAAACCTAGTTTAAAATGATTATTGTCCTAAACTTCTATTAACAATTCCTAAAGCCTTTTTCTGATTAGGCCATTTCAACAATTTTTGGGCCTGTTTAAAATCAACCCATTTCGAGCCAGAATGCTCATAGTTATCAACTTTAGCTCTAGCCTTTTTAACCTCAACAGAATAAAGAGAAAAAGTCTGTCCTTTAAAATTCACCCTATCCTCAAGAACCTTGCTATACTTATACTTCCCAGAATAATTATGTTTTTTTATCTTCCCAAATTTTGGATTCAATCTTGTTTCTTCAAATAACTCTCTCTTAACAGCCGTTTTCTTTCTCTCTAAAATCTGAATCCCTCCCTTAGGAAACTCCCAACCTTTCCAATGAAGTTGTCTTTTAAGAATAAGATACTCGATTCCCCTCTTTGTTCTAGCATAAGTTACAATAAAAACAGCTTTCCGATATTTTTTCATTTTAACTTTTATTTGAAGGAATTCTCACTGTAAGATAAACAATAAATGCAGAAAGGATAGTCACAATTAATGCAGTTATAATTTTTCCTTGAACAGGGCTGATGGTTTCTATTTTATCAACGAGCTCTGAAGCAACATCTCTCCAAGCAAAAGCAGTAAGAAAACCAAATGCTGCAATGATTGCAGTCACAAAAGCTTTTTTTAATTCAGAACGAAAGTGAGCCTTCTCTCTTTTTTCCCTTTCCCTATTTACTTTGGATGCAGTCTTCCCCACTTTTCTAAGGCCTCCCTCAGTTCGGTATTTGACTTGGCATAATCTTCCAACTTGATTTTTTTCTTAACAGCTTCAAGAGCTTGCATCGTTGCAATGGCTCCTGCACGAGTTCCTCTTGGATGTCCGTGAATTCCTCCTGAAACTAAAAGAGCAATATCCTTCCCGTAAATTTTCATAACATCTGGAACCAAACCAGGATGAAGCCCTCCAGACGAAACAGGGAAAGCAGTTTTTATTCTTCCCCAATCCTGATTCATTAAGAATCCTTTTCTTTCTTTAATTTTAATCCCCCGAAGAGTATCTGCCACACTTGTAACTTCTTCACGAGTTCCTACAAGCTTACCAACTCCAGTACCCGAATGAATCTGCTCAACCCCTATCATTCTCATAAGTTTAGCAAGGAACTGCATCGTTATTCCGTGCCGGGAATCTCGGTCAAAAGAAGCGTGCATGGCTCTGTGGGCATGGATAGCCATATTATAATCTCCAAGAACATTCCTCATAGTTTCTACCGAAGCAGTACCCGCAACAACAACATCAATCATTGCATATTTCCAACCTCTATCATAGAGATACTTGGCGCGCTTTTTCATTTCTTCAGTCTCCGCAGTGATATTCAACAAAGCATCTTTAACCTCTCCTGTTTCTTTTTCAGCTTTATCCCTAAGCTTTGTCATCAAGTCCACCCTTCCCTTGAAAGTGTTAAAACTCTGACTCGTCAAATTCTCATCATCCTTAACCAAATCAAATCCTCCCATCCAAGTCTCAAATCCAATATTTGCATGTTCCTTTGCAGAAAAACCTATTTTTGGTTTTGGAACCGCACCAGTCAAGGGCCTATCATAAACTTTGAAATATTTTCTCAGCCCATCAATGCCTAACTTTGGACCCTTATAGTGTTTCAAATAATCCTTCGGGAGGTTTACATCAATCAATCTCAAATTATTAAGCGCCTTCATCCCAAAAATATTTCCCGCGATTCCAGAAAGCAATTGGGGTGCATTTCCCGGTTCCCAAAGCCCTGCAGGATAAGCAACCTTAACATAATTTCCCTTAACCTCATAAGCAGTAGCCATGAGTTTCTTCATCCTCGGAGGAAGTTTAAACAAAGTCGTCCAAGTCCCTGTCGAAGATTCTGAGGCAATTCTCCCGATTGCATCATCCTTAGAAACACCTTTCGCAGGCTCAAAATAAAAAAGAACCTTTAGGTCATCCTTCTTTGGACGATATTTCTTATCAATAAATTCATGATACCACTCTATTTTTTTACTCATTTAATTTTAACCTCTTAAAATATTAATTTTTCTTAACAACAAAATCCTTACCGCTATCTTCAACAACAAAACCGGCTTTATTAATTTTATCCCTTATTTTATCCGCAGTTACAAAATCTTTTTCTTTTCTAGCCCTTTCTCTTTTTTTAATTAACTCAGAAATTTCTTTCGGAATTTTAATTTTTTCTTCCTTTTCTAAATCCAACCCAAAGATTTCATCAAATCTCAAAACAAGTTCATACTTCTCAGAATCCCCAAGTCTGTCATCTCTCAATATCTCCCACATGTAACTTAGAGCACGAGGAGCATTCAAATCATCTTCGAAGTAAGTCATAAATTGTTTAAATGCACTATTGACACTTTTATTATTCGCCTTTTTTGTTTTATCCAATTTGGAAATTATCCCCTTTAATCTATTCAATGAATTTTTCGCATAATCTAAAGAATGCAAACTAAAATCAATTTGTTTTCTATAATGTGCAGATAAAAAGAAATATCTAAGGTCAAGTGCCGAATAGCCTTCCTTTTCTAATTCTGAAAGAGTGTAAAGTCCTCCTTTAGATTTTGAAATCTTCTCTCCTTTATGTGTTAGCCACTCTCCGTGTAACCAATATTTAACAAAAGGTTTCCCTGTCGCTGCTTCGCTCTGCGCAATCTCATTTGTATGATGGATTGGAATGTGGTCAATCCCCCCTGTGTGAATATCAAAACTATCCCCAAGATACTTCATTGACATTGCCGAACATTCAATATGCCATCCCGGGAAACCAACGCCCCATGGAGAATCCCATTCTTGCTGTCTCTTCCCTTCCGAATCCGAACTAGAAAATTTCCAAAGAGCAAAATCAGTTTTATTTTTTTTCTCACCAACATCAATCCTCTTCCCTGCCTTCAAACCCTTAACATCTAATCTTGCTAAATCCTCATATCTTGGAAATTTAGAGGTATCAAAATAAATCCCGTCTGAGGTCTCATAAGTATAACCTTTATTTTCCAATTTCTTGATAAGTTCAATCTGCTCTTTAATGTGCTCTGTTGCCTTTGTCCAATAATCTGGAGATAACACATTTATCTTATTCAAATCTTCCTTAAAAACATTAAAATAATAATTAGAAATATCTTTTGCACTCTTACCTTCTTTCTTCGCAGCCTTCTCCATCTTATCCTCACCCTCATCCGCATCAGAAGTCAAATGCCCGACATCAGTAATATTAATCACATGCTTAACTTTATACCCTTCAATCTTCAAAACTCTTTTCAAAATATCAGGGAAGACATAACTCCTCAAGTTCCCAATATGTTGATACCAATAAACTGTCGGACCACAAGTGTAAACTCCAACGTTCTTACCTTTAAGCGGTTTGAAAACCTCTTTCTTTCTTGTAAGAGTATTATAAAGTTTCAAAACCATAATTTAATTATAAAAAACGAATTAATAAAAGTAACTAATTACTTGGGAAGAATTCTAACATCAAAATAATCAGAGAATGTTTGTCCACCAGTAGAGGTTATTTCAACAACGTACCTTATCGTACATAAAGGGGTTCCTATAGGAGGTTCAAACAAAACTTTCCTTGAAGCGAAATCTCCCGAAACAATACTAATTCCCGTTTCAGAAGCTCCGACAGTTATTAACCCCATTGCATCATTTCCTAAAAATGTCGCAGGGCAGTTTGTTCCAGGATTAGCACTAAGAGAATAACCAAAAGAATCCGTAGTGCTCTGCAGGTTCCTAATTCCAATTCCAATTCCATCAGACTCGCCTTGCTTTATCTCAACTTCTTTTGTACCCGGATAAATTGTTGTTCTACTCTCATCAGCAAATAGCTTGTTAATCTCATTCCTTAATTGTTGGTCAGTTAAATCAACAGCCCCCGTAGCAACATTAAAAATTCTTTGAACCAAAAAGAAACCCAAAACTAAAACACTCATAGCAAGAACAAAAACAACAATTGTTCCTACACTAAGTTCCATTGCTCCACGTCTTGAATTTGAAAGTTTAACCATTTTATCAAAATCCGCCTGAACCCAAAACCCCTCCCCAAAGGAATACAGAGAGTAACATAACTATTATGAAAATCACACTGATTATAATCCCGATTACATTAAGCTTTTTAGATTCGGCAACATTCCTCCTTGAGCTTTGAGTATAACCAATTATTCCAAGAACCAATCCTGCAAACGGAGAGAAAAACGCAAAGACTATACTAAGAACCCCAAGAACATAACTCACCGAACTAAAATCAATTTTACTCGCCATTTTCCTCTTTTAATAAAACAGAGTAGGATTTCAGTTTTATAAATGTTTTGAGGTTAGAAGAAAGTCCCAGGAGTATTATAAGATGCGACCAAAAATATTAAGAAGAGTACAAGAGATAAGAAGACAATTATCGAAGAAACTATGAGAGCAATAACTGCAAGTTTTCTTTCTTTATATTTCTTTAAGTGGACTATAGAAATTATAAATGTAAAAATTAGTGAGACTGTCTCCACAATCAAAACTATTAGCCTGACTCCATCTATATGTAAATGCCCCAATAAACCAAAAGTAATTAATCCAAATATCAAAGAAACAATCATTACCCAAAAGCTAATTCTCAAACTTTTCCAAACAAATCCTTTTTTCTCAACCATATTCTAATTTATGATATGAAGTTTATAAATATTTTTGAGCAGGAATATTTTTATACTAAGGTTTCATAAATATAATATGAAAGAAAAAGTAGACAAGCATCAATACAAGGGATGGCTTAACTCGGATAGCTTTCTAAAAAGAGCTTTCGCAGTTCTCGGTTATAGCTCCGTTGCAACACTAATAATTTACGGTGCAATTCTAGGATTAATTCTGGTATTCTATATAATCTTTTTCATAATAAGTTTATTCATATAATAAAGATGGGACCACGGGGAGTCGAACCCCGGACACCATGAGCTTCAGTCATGTGCTCTCCCGCTGAGCTATGGTCCCTTATCTTGTTTGACCATAGCTCTTCCCCGAAGGGCTAACTTACTTTTTCTACCAGTGTAGTTTCTTTTTTGTAAAAAGAAACCCATGAGCTATGGTCCCTTATCTGTTTGACCATAGCGAACCCATTCCGTTTGAAGGAGGGGTTACTGTAAGGGGAAACTCTGGTTCCCCTCATGAGCTATGGTCCCTTATCTGTTTGACCATAGCGAACCCATTCCGTTTGAAGGAGGGGTTACTGTAAGGGGAAACTCTGGTTCCCCTCATGAGCTATGGTCCTTTATTATAATCTCAAGTAGCTAAATTGCTTTTAAATCTTTTACTATCACTCTAAAGAATCATTTTTTCATCAAAACCAAATCCTCGATTTCAAATCCATATTTTTCAGAAAGCCCCCCATTTATTTCAAGAACATATTTTGCTTGCCCTCCAGAATAATAAATAGGACAATCTCCTTCTGCAGGACACGGCTCAAGATTCTCTCCAATAGCAAGTATTATCCCTTCACTATCAACCCAGATTATATCTAACGGAAACGACATCTCATGCATCCAAAATCCCCAGTCATCTGGCTCACTAAAAACAAAAATCATCCCTTCATTTTCCTTAAGGCTCTCCCTTTCACTTAACCCTAAAATTTTCTCAGCCTCAGTATCGGCAATTTCCATCTTGAAACATTTTCCATTAATGCAAACATTTGGAGAACTCATATAATTCTCAAGTGCCCAGACTCCAACAGCCAAAACAACGACGATGAATATGCCAATATAAATTTTCTGTTTCTTTTTAATAACAGATTTCTTAGACGCTTTTCTCCTTTTCATGATTAAGATAAATAATTGTAGAATAAAAATGTTTGTAAGTCGGGAATAGGCCAGCTTCTGTCAAACCTTGTTTCTTAGTCAAACGGTTTGCGTTAACATTCGACTATGCCCAGGTAATCTGGTTGCACCGGTTGAGGTGGCCGTATCATCAAATCTCTCGCTTCGCAGTTCCGCTCATGCTTCATAACTCCACAAGAGCTGTGCCGTTTCTTTTCCAGAGCTTTCCCTCACGAGAACCTTCCTTTCAAAAGGCAACCACACCACCCTCTGTTTGAAGGAGGGGTTAGTGTAAGGGGAACCGATTAGGTGCCCCTTGGTGGCCGGACCTTCCTCAGAACTTAGAAATCATTCATAGACTTCTCGTTCATTTAAGAACAAAGTTCCGGAGTTAACTACCCGACTTACAAAAAATCAAGAAGAATTGAGTTTAAAAAACTTTTGAATCTTTAATCAGTAGCGATATAAGAAAGTGTTATCTTGCTCAAAATTAAACCAGTTAATTGCTCTTTATCTGAATGGATAGAATTATTAAGTTGAGATGCCTCAACATATTATGACTGATGAACTCATAATAAAAGCTTTTGAATCGGTTGGTATACCAAAAATGCAAACTAAGGTTTATTTAGATTTATTAAAGAATAAAGAATCTAGTGCAACTCAAGTTTCTAAAAGAACAAGAATGCATAGGGCTAATGTATATGATACTTTGAACAAGCTTAAGGAAAGAAATCTTGTCTATTTATCTACTAAAGAAGGAAAGCAAGTATTTGCTGCGTTGCCTACAGAATTAATTCTTAATGAAGAAAAAGATAAATTAGAAAATTTAAAATCCGCAATAGATTACATAAAAAAGACTTATGTTTCAGGTCAAACTCCAAAAGTATATACTTTGGAGGGATTAAATGCCGTAAAGAGTATTTTATTTAGTCTCTTAGAGAAAAAATCAGATGTTTGGATCTACGGTCTTGCGGAAGATGAAAACATGATAAATATTCTTAATGATAGATTAATGCATTCTTTCCACCTTGAAAGAATAAAAAACCATATTGGACTCAAGCTTTTATTTTATAAGATTCCTCTAGAGGAAATAAAAACACTTAGCAATCTCAAATTTACAGAAGCTAGACTTTTGCCCAAAACCCAACAATCAAAAACATCTCAAATAACTCAAATAGTATGTGACAATTCTGTTTATATTATCCTTTGGATTCATCCAATTCATACAATTGTAATAGAAAATGATATTATTGTAAAAGAATACCTTGACCTCTACAAACTTCTTTGGAATTTTTCTAAAAAGGTCATTTAATTTTTTTAATTAAGTCTTTCTCCGTACAACAATTATGAATGACTACTACTCTTACCTATATACTCTGACTACTATTAGATATCACAACGGAGGCGATAATAAAATGACAAACACACAAAGAATGAAAAGTGATAGGACCACAATGGACAAGAGAGATATGGTAGATAGAGCAACTATTGATAGCAGAAACAAAAATGATCTGTTAACGCAAGAAAGAAGATTTGAATCAGATGCAACTTTGAAAAAGAGTAGAGAAAGAAACGATGAAATAACTGCCGATAGAAGAGATGCGAAGGATGGTAATCGAGATATGGTTTTGGCCATATCTCTCTTACTGATTGTTTTAGCTGTTACGCTTTTTATTACTATAAGATAAAAAATGATAAAACTAAAAAATAATGTAGAAAAACTGAATATTCTCCTCAGAGAGGGTAAAATAATGGAAGCTTTTGAAAAATATTACGATGAAGATGTAATCACACAAGTTAATGGAAACGCCCCTATAAACGGAAAAGAACACAATAGAAAAAGAGAGATGATATTCCTCCAAGAAATAGAAAAACTAAACAGCGCTGAAATAAAATCAGTTACTTTTGGAGGAACAGATGATAATGTCTCCATGACGGAGTGGGGGATTAATATTGAAAATAAAGAAGGGAAACAGAAAACAATCCATCGCGTAAATGTTCAACACTGGAAAGGAGATAAAATAGTAAATGAAAAATTATATTTTTGCGGGGATCAAAAATTTTAGAAGTATGGTATTATACAGCTTAGTTATATATACTCTCTTCAATTTCGTGTAATAGATAAAAAGTAAAAACAAAATGATAAATAATAAATCAAAAATTTTAATGCTTGTAATGTTTTCTGTTTCCATTATTTTAATGTCTGCACCCGTAATGGCACAGGAAAACGAGATTGAGAATGAACTTGGAAATCCAGGAATAACTCCTGATAGTTCTTTTTATTTTTTAGACAGAATGTTTGATTGGTTGCAGACTGCTGAATCAAGAGCAAATGAAAAAGCTGCAGAAGTTCTTGCTATGGCAAGGGAAGGCAAAGTAGAACATGCACAAATAGCATTAAGACATTATGAAAGCGCAATGGAAAAAAGGCAGGAACAATCACAAGGGAACGAAGATGTTGCAGAAGAAGTTGCAATGCAGGCGACTAATCATTTAATTCTCCTGGCAGGAGTTTTGGAACAGGTTCCAGAGGAAGCAAAACCAGCTATACAAAGAGCTATGGAAGTTAGCACAAGAGGTCGTGATGAATCAATTAGTGCTTTGACTGAAATTAATCCTTCTCGTGGAGAACGAGTGGCAAGAGAGACTTTACAAAAAGTTATAGATGAAACACCAACACAATCACAAGAAGGTTTGACGAGAGCGTTTAATTCTATAGATAGTAAAGAGTATGTTGAAGCAAGAGAAGAAACAGAAATTACTACAAGTGGAGGAACTACCTCGGGCACAACAAGTGGAGGAACCACGTCGGGCACAACCACTGGTAGTGGTAGTACTGGAGGTTCTACAGGAGGAAGTAGCGGAGCAACAACCTCATCAGGAGGAAGCAGTGACGGAACGGCAACTTCATCTTCAGGCCCTGCAGCAGTGAATCTCGGAACATCTGGAGATTTCGCAATTCTTTCAAAGGCAGGAGTTTCAACAACGGGAACAACATCAATCACTGGAGATATAGGAGTTAGTCCTATTGATAGTACGGCTATTACTGGATTTGGATTAATAGTTGACTCTAGCGAATGTTTTTCAACATCCTCTTTAGTTACAGGAAATATTTATGCAGCGGACTACGACACGCTTGGTTGCCCTACACCAGCTAAAATGACTACAGCTGTAAGCGACATGGAAACAGCTTATGCTGATGCAGCTGGAAGAGTAAACCCTACTGCTACTGAATTAGGTTCTGGAGATATTAGTGGATTAACAATAACACCCGGACTTTACAAATGGGGAACGGGAGTTTTGATAAACAATGGGGTCACTCTCAGTTGTCAGAACTCGGACGATACATTCATCTTCCAGATAGCTAAAGACCTTACGGTTGGCAATGGTGCTATTGTTACCTTGAGTGGCGGATGTCAGGCAAAGAATATCTTCTGGCAGGTAAATGGTCAAGCAACACTTGGAACAACATCTGACTTCAAAGGAAACATATTAAGTGCAACACTAATTGAAATGAACACGGGCGCAACATTGAACGGAAGAGCTTTGACTCAAACAGCAGTTACATTGGACTCTAACGCTGTAACAAAGTCTGATTAAATAAAATGAATAAAAAAGCAGTAACAAATTGGTTAATATGGGCAATACTATTTTTTATAGTGGCAATAGTTGCAGGAATATTTGGTTTTGGATTAGTTTCAGGAGTCTCTTATATAATCGCAAAATGGTTGGCAATAATTTTTGTAGTATTATTTATAATTTCAATAATAGCCCACACAATAAAAAAAGCTTAGTTTTAGGTAAATAAAAAATGAATAAAAAAGGATTTATTTGGCAAGGAATAGTTATCGCAATTTTAGTAATTGGAGGATATTTTTTACTTAAATATTTAGAAATAATGTAATGGAACAAACAAAAGAAGAAAAATTAAATGAAATAAGAGAATGTATAAACAAAGAAGATAGTTTGTACGCAATACATAGAAGTGAATCAGAAAAATTTGAAGAAGAAAGCAAAGCCGAGGGGAAGGGCACAATCCCAATAATGACTTACGGAGATTATATAATTTATCTAAAAGCAGAAGACTCTATTCTTCCTAAAATTGCATTGTCTAAATTTAATTATACCTCGGGAACATTTGAGAAAAAATGGGGACCTGAACATAAGACAATTGTTCTTACGCCCAATCACTCCAGTATCAGAAAAGTTGAAATAGAGATCCAGGGAATGGATATTCATAACATGAAACTATTACCTGAAAAAACAGGAGATGTTATTGAAGACACTGCTAAAGTGAAAATAACAAGATACTATAGATTTGAAGAAGGGGATTCTGAAAATAAAGAAGACTCTGTTTCGGCATCTCCTGGTGAAATCAAGGCCAGATAGTTCCAATTCACTTATTACATGGCAAGCAATCAATATAAAAAAATAGTCCCATTTATATTATTCACACTAGCATTAATTCTTCTATTTCTTCTTGTCCGTCCTATGATAACCATCATTTTAGGTAGCATACTTCTCGCATATATTTCTTTCCCACTTCATAAGAAAATAATTAAGAAAATACAGAATAAATCTATCTCAATTATTTTATCTTTGCTTATTATTACTGTTCTCATATTAATTCCCTTTTCTTTTTTAGCCTTTTCAATTACACAACAAGGATATTATCTCTACAATTCTCTATCAGATAATGTTGCTAAAGGGGCATTGTTAAATATAAGTTGCGATAGCGCAGAATCAAAAGTTTGTTTTCTTATTAATCAGGCAGAGAAATTCAGCTTAGAACAATTGTCAATGTTTGGTTTTGATAAACAGCTGCAGAAATTACTACCAATTTTAGAAGAGAAAATAACTATTTTTATTTTGAGTATCCCCCTTATAATAGCAGAAACTTTTATTACTTTAGTTATAACTTTTTTTATTTTAAAGGATTGGAAAAACATATTAAAAAAAGTAATTGACTTGCTTCCAATGAGAACGAAGACGATAAAACGCCTCATTAAGGAATTCAAAGTTATCGCCCATACGGTAATTTTTGCACAGTTATCGGTTGCATTAATACAGGGAATAGTTGCAATTATAGGATTTTATGTCTTCGGTGTTCCGTTTCCGTTAATCCTAGGAATTTTGCTTGCATTTTGTGCTTTGATTCCGTTTATTGGAACCGGGCTAATCTGGGTGCCTGCTTCACTATATCTTATTTTAAGCGGGTATTTCTCCAATGATTACCTAATTTTAGGAAAGGGTATAGGTCTCCTTTTCTACGGCCTTCTGATAATCAGCACAATTGATGATATTCTGCTTGCTAAAATAGTACAAACAAAAGCTAAGGTGAGCCCGATAATTACAATTATAGGAGTTATAGGCGGAGCTAGTTTGTTTGGAATTGTGGGGATATTCATAGGCCCGATATTGTTGCCATTGCTCCTAACATATTTTGAAACCTTTAAGGAAAGATTTAGATAAATTATAATAATCCCATATATTTTTATACTCAGAAAAATATAACAATATACTTTAAAGGAGGTTAAAATGTCAGGACTTGGTAAAACAGCATTAGTGCTTGCAAACATCGGTGCAATTAATTGGGGACTTACACAACTTGGATGGAACGCAGTAGATTCCTTGCTTGGATTCCTTAGTTGGCTACCAGCACTAGTTTACTATGTTGTAGCTCTTTGTGGAATCTTTGGATTGTATAAAGTATTCAGCAAGTAAATATCAGAAATAATTTTTTATTTTTTATTTAAAATCAGAAAACATTCTCCACATTCCATTTCTCTCCAGTATAGTCAGTATATGCTTCAGAGATTTCCTTTGCCACTTCGATATAATTGGGATTTCCAACCTGGATTATTCTTCTGGGAATAATAACCCCCAGGTCTCCTCTTACTGAAAATCTATCCTCAAGAACAAGAGTGCCGTTTATCCCTCCCTCTCCAAGAGTTCCCCCAGCTATTCGGAGCAAATCCACCAAATTTGTGGCTTTTTCATATCTTTCTTCAAGATCCATGATAATCTTCTTTCTCCGAACTATAAAAACAATTCTATACTCAAGAACAAGGATAAAAGTTAAATAAAAAATAAAAAATTAAAGACCTAATCAATCAATTAGAATCTTCTGTTACCGCCGCCGAATCCTCTTCCACCACCATTACCCGAAGGTCTTCGTGGTCTGTCAGGATCCATTGGTCTTGCTTCATTAACCTTAAGGCCTCTACCTTCAACTTCTTTGTCGTTCATCTCGCTGATGGCTTTCTTCGCGCTGTCGTCATCCTTAAAAGTAACGAAACCAAATCCTTTCGATCTACCTGAAAACTTATCGCTGATTACGGTTGCTTCTTCAATCTCTCCGTATGATGCAAAAAGCTCTTTAAGCTTTTCACTATCAACGCTAAAAGGCAGATTTCCTACGTACACTTTCATCTTAACTTATCCTCCTTACATTCATATTCGTTCCTTAGAAATCAGTCGAACAAAATCCGAAACCAATTCTAATATGATAAAATGTAATTTCATGGGTTTTTAAGCCCTTTGGTACTGAGAGTCACACATTCCCTGCGCGAGATTGTTTAGGCCCGCAATTGCTCTATCTTGACTTCCCCAACTACTTCCTATAAAGCCAGTATAAACCTCCAATATATTTCCCTTTATTTCTCCAACAGGGATTTTCCTTCGAGATCTACCCTTAATATCACAAGAAATCTGAATTCCCCCCTCTTCATCCTGACGGAATCTATATCTCCATCTTCTTTCTTCTTCGCTTGCGGCTCTAACAAATTCCTGGAGATTCCCATTCAAGATATATGAGGAATTCCCCTGTCGTTCGTGATTGGCCCCTCCATTTTGACTAGAGCATCTATTTTTTCTTCCCATACTAAAAAATCTCAAACATTACTTTTAAGGATTATTGTACCAGAAAATATTATAAATCCCAATATCTCTATTTTCAAAATGAAGATTAAAATAAAAAAGAAAACCCTAACATTTTTAACTGTCACAATAATAATCCTTTTAGTGGTCTTTATGGTAGCAAAAAATACAAACTCCGGAACAAGAGTTCAACTTGAAACAAATCAAGGGAATATAGTGATAAATCTTTATTCAGATATGCCTATAACTTCAGGAAACTTCCAGAAATTAGTTGAACAAGGATTCTACGACGGTGTGGTTTTTCATAGAGTCATTGATGGATTCATGATTCAAGGAGGAGACCCGCAAGGAACAGGAACCGGAGGCCCGGGATACACAATAGAAGATGAATTTACTCATGCAGGAGGAAACAAAAACTCTCGGGGAACGATTTCAATGGCGAACGCCGGACCAAACACAGGAGGCTCGCAATTTTTCATAAACCTCGTGGATAATAATTTCTTAGATACAAAACACCCTGCATTTGGCCTTGTGGTTTCTGGAATGGATGTCGTCGATAAAATAGCAAAAGTACAAACCGATTCTCAGGATAGACCGCTAGAAGATGTTCGGATTTTGAAGGCAAGTCTTATTTAATTCTAAAAATATTTAGAAAATAGCAATTAAACCAAGAACTAAAAGTGCAACCCAAATAAGGGTGTAAAGCCAGTACTGTTGCCAAAGCTTTCCTTTCTTAATCATTCCCTCATATTTCCTTAAGAAGTAAGGAATTTCTGGAGCAAGCCCAACGAGGAGTAATAGAACAACGAAAACCGTAACCGCAAGAATCTGAACTATTGTTATTCCCGCTCCAACAAGATAATACAAAACTATAGCTGCCAGAATCAAAGCAACAAAACTCGTAACAGCAGGTTTAGCATAGACAGCTTTAGCAAAATTCAACCAAGCCTTTGGCTTAACAAGAAGAACAAACATCTTAACTGCCGCAAGCACAATCAAAATAAATGCGAGTGTTTCAAGTGATGTCCACATTTTAATCAACCCTTTTTGAATTAAGAATTCAAAAGCGAGTGAACGCAATGAACTCTTTAATAAAATACAGAAGACATCTATCTTTTTAAATCTTACTTTGGAAAACTTTAAGAGATAAAACACTCTAGAAAGATATGGCACAATCTTTAGAGATAAGAGCAAAGGAAAATCCGTTCCCAACACCGGAAGACGAGGAATCATTTTACCTCCATCTAACACCAGAGGAAGAACGGGATGCAAATTCCGCAGAATGGTATTTTGGAATCGGCGCAGCGGCAGGATTAGCAGTCGGAGAGATTATCAATTATTCTTCTGGGGCTCCTCCTCCCAACACAAAAATTGCATTTGATTTAATTTGCATGTCTTCAGGAGCATTATTAGGGTTAGGAATAAATATTGCATATCAACTTTCTAAGAGAAGAATTTAGAAAAAACAATCATAAGGCTTAAAAGTGAATATTGCTCTCCGATTATATGAAAAACCGAGAAGATAATACAGAAACCCCGAGAGAAGAGACCCTCAGTTCTTCAAGGGGCCACGGACCGTTACGAACAATTGGTTATGTAGCATTAGTGGGAGCAACGGTAGGAATCGGACTTTCTGAGTTAATCCAATATTCATGGGATGTAGATGCACCAACATATGGAAGAGGACTATTTGATGCTCTTGCAGGTCTTGAAGGAGCCCTAGTCGGAGTTTACTCTTGGGTATTACAAAACCAGCCCACTCATCCTAACACCAATCAACTTTCTCAAGAATGCTAAATAATATTCCATCAATATTTTTCCAAAAGAATTCTGTAAAATTCAAAATAATTATTTCTCAAGAAGAATTACATAACAAACAACTTATACACTAAGAATGCAGGCCAAACAATAGCTTTCAAAATTCCAAGGATGGTCCCCCAAAAACCAGTTGATACTTGAACATAATAAATTAAAGCTCCAAGGAATCCAAGGAAATATCCGCTTCCCATGTTCCCACAGCCCTTATAACATTTCATTCTCATGTTCATGTTACGACTGCCCGAACTAGAACTTGATAAACTTCGACTAACACTTCTTTTTTTCTTCGCCATTTCACCACCTCACCATTTTCATAATTAAAAGAATCAAATGGGATATTTAAAGTTATTGTGATAGAAAAAATAAAAAAATATCAAGAGATAAGTAAAGGAAACTCCAAAACACCTTTGAGAAAATTATTCTATTTCACTTCAGAACCGAAGTTCTTCAGCGAAACTTCCAATCTCTCGACGGTATTGGGTGTGTTCTGAAACATATTACATTGAGGCTTTCATTTGATTCAAACATTCGCAAAAAGCAAATGAATGACTTAATTTGAAAACTCAAATTGAGGCTTTTAGTAGTTGTAAGCTGAATACGTCGGCGAACCTTCGCACTTACACTCCAACTCTATCAACGTCGTCTTCTGCGACGGCCTTCATTGTCTCGTTTTGCGGACGGCTTCGAGCTTAGATGCATTCAGCTCTTATCCGCTCAGTGCGTAGCTATGCAGCCTGCCATATGACAACTGCTCACCATTGGCACCCGAGCCCCGTTCCTCTCGTACTAGAAGCTCGTTCCACTCAGACAATAACACACCTAGTAGATATCATACAAACTGTCTCGCAACGTTCTTAACCCAGCTAACGATACCTTTTAATGCGTGAACTCCGACACCCTTGCACGCTTCTGCACGCGCAGGATAGGTAGAGCCGACAGCGATGTACCAAACCGCCCCGTCAATATGGACTATCGGGGGCGACAAGCCTGTTATCCTTGGGGTAACTTTTCTATCAGACAC
>Ga0210057_1003125_pt1 | contig 23034 bp, 20 predicted proteins | sample CryGeyCG2114_010_2_FD_183968 | JGI IMG/M metagenome (GOLD analysis project Ga0210057, IMG submission 183968) | Groundwater microbial communities from aquifer - Crystal Geyser CG10_big_fil_rev_8/21/14_0.10 (SPAdes) (version 2) | ecosystem: Environmental > Aquatic > Deep subsurface > Groundwater ...
GCTGGAAGTGAGCCATTGGCTTTAGACAACGAACCAGTCTGTGAAGTTATTGTTTGACCAGCAACAACGCTAGAGGTGGTTGATGTGCTGGAACCAGAAGTGGTACCAGTTGCACTGAATACCAATCGAACTGCATCGGTGGCAGTGACACCAGACTCAACATTTGCATAAACCTCAACCTGATAAGTCTTATTAGCAGGCAATGAGAAGTTGGTTGCAAAGCTTGAGCTTGCACTTTCAGACATGGTTGCCTTGACTGGAGATGTGTAAATAACATTTCCCAAATCATTCTTAATCACGATGTATGAATCATTCAATTCACCACCATCAAAAGACTCACCTGATACCAATTGAGGCATTATGTCCACTGAACTTACATTAACACTTTCAGATGAAGCGGCAGTTAATGTGAAGTGACCAACTTTGACACCATTCTTTGGGTCAACAACTGATTGGTTGGCATAACCGGTATATTTACCAGCTGACAAAGAACCAGTCTTAATGGTTAGTGTAGAACCAACCGTTGCGGCGCTGTCAACATAGTCCAAAGTTGTTAAACGTTGAACATTTGATGAACCAACAACAAGGTTGGCAATAACAGTAACGTCAGCTGTGACATCATTCGTTCCACTGGCATCAAAAATGTCAGCTCGGATTTCAACAATTCTTGTTGTACCCGGAGTAACAATTAATGAAGAGCCGAGAGAAACTTCGGCATAAGCAGCGGAAACAGATGCAGGTGGGGAATTATCCTCCCAAAGGGTTGTAGTAGAACCAACCTGAACACCATCAGCAAAAAGGGCAGCATTTCTAAGGGCATACTGACCAGCGCTCGTAGTGTTGTTAATTCTAAGATTTTCAACTTTCATTTTTTCACCAGCGGCCTTGAACTCAAATTTAGCCAAGGAAACACCAGAAGCACCTTTGACAACATCGCCAGAAGGAGAATCGGTGGTTTTGGTGATGGTCAAAGTACCAGCAGCAATATTCTGTTGAGTAGAGCTGGCAGGGAAAGTCCCTGATGCTAGAACTGCACTATTGTATTGGGAATCAACGGCCCAAATATCGGATTTCTGTCTCAATGAGAGGTAGAAATTCTTGCTTGAACCACCAACGATATCAACCAATACCTTCAAAACACGGCCTCCGGTTTCGAGCTTGACTCCACTGCCCATGTCGAAAACCAAGTAACCATTTGCATCGGCTTGAGCTACAGCTGAACCAATCTGAACACCATCTGCGTACAAACGGAAGTTCTGAAGATCAGACATTGCAACTGAACCAACGACTCTAAGTTGAACTGTTTTCAACCAGACGTATCTCTGTCCAACGGTGACAGTATTCTGCCAACCAACAAAATCATTTGATGGAACCGGGGCTCCATTAGAAGAAGGAGTTGAGGTACCAACTGCAACTGTAGCAAGAGTGGCGGTTGCAACTGTGTGCAAGTTACCAGAAATACTGACAGTATTGCCGTTCATGGCAATAAGTTGAACACCGATAGTTTCACCGGCAGATCCATCAATGTCGGCCATAACCGATATTGTTTTAGAACCTGATACTGTGAATAAACCACCAGCATCGTTGAAGAATATTTCACTGTTTGAAACAGTGGCTGAATCAGTCAATCTCTTGGTACCATCATACAAATAAACATTTGTTAATGAAGCATCTGCTGAGACACCAATTCTTTTCAATTTGATGGAGTTAACCGTTCCGCCGCCACTGAACGTGAATTCAGCAAGGTTGTAACGGGCCTGACCATCAACAATTGTTCCAGAAGCTGGATTCGAGGAAGCTAAGCTTGCGGACAATGGGCCGGTCGAAGGAAGTGAACCGCCTCTTACATACACAGGAACCTGATTTACTGAAGTGTAATTGGATCCCAATGAATATAAAGCGAATTCAGCTGCGTTGATGACGAAGACCTTCTTGAAGAAGTTAGCATCATCAGCGACTGCCTGTGCACCTGTGGTGTTAACCCAGTGCAAGGTGGCTACGTCTTCTCCGGTTGTTTCCAATCCGTAGACTTTCTCATCTCCGTCAACTCGGAATAAGCCGGAAGTTCCGAATGCATCTCTGGTTGCAGGTGATACACTCTTAACATTGGCGAATCCTCCAAGGTGTCCGTAGAGGTTGAAGATTTGCGGGCTCAAGAATAATCTCTTGTATCCCCAATCATTTACGATATATACATCCGGATCATCTGAACCGACTGCACTGATCGTGTTGCCTTCCGTAAGACCGTAGTCTCCCGGAGTAACTGCGAAAGCTGTTAAGGACAATACGCCCGAAAGGGACAATACTGTTGAAACAGCTGTAAGGATCGCGGCGGTTTTTATCAAACCGATGCGATTCTCTTTTAATACGTTCGACATTTTATTTTTTTAATTACTGAACTGGAACTGCGCTACCTCTCGTTTTTTTACGGGGGTAGTCAATCAGCAACAGAACAGATTTTAATAACTGACTAATCTGACTTACCTTACTCAACTAACTGACCACAATAATTCTAATGCCTGCCTATTTCGACCTGGCAAACTTTAAAAGTGGTTTACAACTTAAAACTTAATATCATTCACAACCTAAGCATCATTTTTTTCTTGCTTTCCTTATTGTCAATGTCCTTACCTTGGACTGCCTGCCTTTGATAATTGTATTACGTATTTAGTATTACGTATTAACTAGCAAAGGCAGAAAGTCCTACAGAGTTCCCACTTTATTGTCGCCGTTATCACGGCGACGCGGGAAGCCCACTCCGCGAAATTAACCTCAAAATCGACCTTAAATTAGATCGATTACGAATCTTGTCTGATTATTTGATTCTTCATATATAATGCGGTTTACTGGCCTGTATTCGTCTATCAATATTACCCTAAAGGCATTTAAAAGTCAATGGCCGTTATCCACCCAGTATATCATCTTCGACTTGCCTTTGGCATACGCTATTTGCAGAGCAAATAGCGGTCGAAGTTGTATTACTGGGTCCACGACTTCTTTATCAAGTATAAAGGTTATATTATACCCTGCAATAGGTCAAATTGTGGATAAATAAACCACCCTGTTTCCGTACCCCCAAATTATGCCGTTTTCGGTCAGAATTGGAGAAATATTTGAATTGATTCCGGTTGAAATGTGCCATCTCTCCTGACCAACAGAGTCAACACTGTAGACATGGCCAGACTGTGTAGAAAAATAGGCATTACCGTCTTTGTCTACCGCTATCTGCTGATTTATTTTACCTTCAGCTTGAAAAACCCAATTGACTGTCATGTCTGATTTATTTAGAGAATAAAGTTTGGAACCTGAAGCGGGATTAGCCCAACTGAAATCCAATCCCACAAGAAGATTGGTTGGAGTGATTGAAACCATCGTCGCCCCCGAACCATTACTCGTCGGGTCAATGACAATTTTATTCAATACTGAACCATCAGAGGGAATCATGAATATTCTGAAACCAAAAGATGAACCTCCGTCATGGCCGATGGCCGAATATGTCTTTCCAGTTGTTTTGTCGTAAGACAGATTGGATTGAATGCTCCCATTGGAACCAGTATGAAATAATTCTTCGGCCCACAATTGCGTTCCGTCGGCCGAATAAGCATTGAAAAATTGATTCCCACTCACCCGCTTTGTAATTATCATGGAACCATTATCCAAAACTACAGGCGCGAACCCACTTAGACCGATACTGCTGACTGTGGTTTTTACAGAGCCATCGGCATTTAAAACAACTAGCTTATCGGTGCCGTTTGAATAGGTGATATACGATTCGCCTTTCTCGGAAACCGTAACGGCTTTGATTGTGCTTGCATCGTCATAATCCCACTTTTTAGAGCCCTCGGGATTCAGAGCGGTAAACGCAAGCGTTCCGCCTGCGCCGATACGGCCAAAATATACGGTCCCGTCGGAGAGCACGGCTGGCGTGCCGATGCTGACATTGGTGGCGTATTCCCACTGCTTTATTCCGTCTTTATTTAGTTTTACCAGTTTATGGGACGAGCCGTCTGTCGCGCCGAAATACATGTTTCCATCGGCATCGGCCACAGGCTGGCCAACGCTCCAAGACGGAGGCGGAGTCCAACCGTCGGCCCTCAAAACAACTTTTATCGTGGACAAGGTGGTTTCCGCGGTTTCACACTCGTCATACGTTCCGCAGAGAGCTGTGCCTATCTGCTCAAATTGCGTAAAAATTGTGTTGTTATAACTGGCGTCGAAATACCCGCTCCAAGTACCACCCCCTCCGGCGCAAGGAAAAGCGCCCACAGAATTTTTATTGTGGTCATAAAGACGGACATTATCCCCGCCATTGCCGCAAGGAGCGGAAATTTGGTCAGAGCGAAAAACGTTGGCAAACCCGCTGGTCGGGTCGTCAGGACCGATTAAAAACTCGCTAACGGTCGGCGACGGCCCGGCGGGACCGGAAACATTTGCCAAAGAAGTGTGGTACTGGTCCTTTCCAAACATAGCCCAAGCACCAGTGTCTACCGCGCTCACAAAACTCACCGAAGCCACATTAGAAACCCCCGATTCCATAACGACACTGAATGTCGTTATGTTGATAACTTTGGTTTTCAAAGCAAAATACAGCGTTTGGCTGTATTTATAGGCGATATCTAGGGTTACGGTTTGTGATTCTCCTTCGTTGCCGACGTTAGGTAGACTAGAGCTGGCCACTACCGTTGCGGCAGACCACCAACTTGAGCTTGCGGCCTCGGTGAAAATTGTGGACGAATAGCGTAAATCATAACTCAAGCTTGCTATGTTGTAATCACCCGGATCGGGAGCCGACCAAGTGACGGCAAGAGGAGAATTCAAAGTAGCAACCAAATCCGTCACCGCCTGTGGACTAACGACATTGAATGTCGTTGTTGATAACTTATTCTCGGCTTTCGGCGTTGGTGGGGCGGGAATCCAGCTATTTTCTATCTTTTGAGCGGTTTCTTTGGTGGTATTGTCACCAGCTGGCCATCCGGTTGAGCCGTCAACTTGGTTGATAACAGTGCCGGCGGTATCTTTGAGAATTAAATGCTCGCCACTATTGCCCAATGCGCCGGTGTATATTTGATCGGCTATAATATCAGAAACTGTCGTATCATCGGTTCTTTCAAGAAGGAAATAACCATTGGCAGATATCGTGCCGGATAAAATAATATTCGGATCAAAGCTGGGACTGGCAAGAGACTTAAGCGTCCAACCGGATAAATTTATAGACTGATCTGTAGCGTTGTAAAATTCTATCCATTCATCATTCTCTGACGAAGCCGTCCCCATCCAAGCAATTTCGTTTATGATGACATCGCCAGGATTGGCTGTGTCACCATCTGGTTCCGGTGTTGGTGATGGTGTTGGTGTTGGTGTTGGTGTTGGTGTTGGTGTTGGTGTTGGTGATGGTGATGGTGATGGTGATGGTGTTGGTGACGAACTTCCTCCACCTCCACCACTCGTTGAAGTGATAGCCACAACAGCAACTGCACTGTTTTTAGCTTTGGGTGTTCCGTTTATCAATCCCCCCGTAGCATCTTTATTTATCGGTGTACCCGAGAAACTCTTCCAATTTGAGGCGTTATTTCCAGCGTTTGTTGGAGTTATTCTTTCCATTGAATTTTTTAAAGTTGAGTCTCCGAAATACCATGCTTCGCCTACAGCACCAACCACATCAACAACTGTTCCCGAGCTATCAAATAATCTCACCGTTTCGCCTGAATTATTCAAACCGCCTTGGCCAAATCCCACTGCCAAATCAGCTACAATATCGCTCACAGTGTTATCGTCTGTCCTCTCAATGAGAAAATAAGAATTGGCTTGAATAATCGTGCCTTCAGAAAAAATAATATCGGGAGAATTATCATTAGAAACCAATTGCCAACTGGATATGTCTATTGGATTGTTTTCGGTGTTATATAACTCAATCCATTCATCCGTTGCTGAAGCCGAGGTTCCGGCCCAGGCAATCTCGTTTATAACTACATTACCGGATTTCTTAGCTGTGGATAATTTTGGCTTAGGGGTTGAAGTTGGTGTGGCTGATGGTTTCGGTGTTGGGGTAGGTGTTTTTGATGGTGACGGAGTTGGTGACAGCTTGGTGACACTGGTGACAGGTGTCTTTGTCACCAGTGGTGTTGGTGACAATATCGTATTTGTCACCTTCGGTGATTGTGTCACCATGCTGTCACCATCATTTGAGTTATCCACAATGTCATTATTAGTACTAATTCCCATTAACCCCAACAGTCTCGCAAACCAATTCGGCTTTTCTTGTGGTCGATTGGCATATTCCGCCTTTGCTTTCTCCGCTTCGGTCAAAAATAAATTCAACGCCCCAGCGCCATCAAGAACTATCTCTTTAGATAGTCGGTCCCAGTAGCCATCCAAAACCGAGGTGCCTATATCAGGATCAAGTAATGACGGTTTTTCGACATTGAAAGATCTACCGCTCTTTTCTACTTTGAGAAATGCTAATGGAAAATATTTACCATTTTTATCTTTTCCTGCTATAAATAATCTCTCATTATTATTAATTACAAATTTTTTAACAACATCAACATCGGGATAATCATAATTTTCATTATTAATCGTATCTTTGCTGAAGAAATTATTATTTGAATAATTTGCAATCCTATCAAAATAATCAACCATATTGCCTAAAAGAACTGGTTTTTCTCTGGTCAAAAATAATTTTCTGGCAATCTGAAAATTATTAGGATTCCATTTTTCCATCTCATGTTCATAGGGACTTCCCCAGTCTAAAACAGGCGGATGCGGATCTCCTCTCGTGTGGTCAGGAACGCCTGCGTCTTCAAGTAAATGTAGGGTATGTCCAAACGCAACAAAAGCCCTTTGTCTATCTCCCTTTGCATAGTCGGCCAAAGCCCTGCCGTATGAGAAATCATTGGCCGAATCACCGCCGGATATCGCCGCAAATCCAGTCAATTGACTGTTGTAATAATTGGCTTGAGCGCTTGGTTTTAACGCCCATTCTTTTGATGAGAGGTGAGCTATGCCTTGATTATTAACCGGGTCATAGAAATGAAAAATCGGCCTTTCGCCGGTATCTTCCTCAATGGCGCCCTGAATAAGCCACTGTTTTTCCTGTTCGGTTAACTTATTGGCAGGAAAATTAAAATTATAAAAATCAACGATTTCGTCAGTTAAAGCCGGGTGGGTTTTGTCTTGATTGTAAGCAAAAACAGAATTAGAAGTAATCAAAAGGGCGCTAATAAGCGCCCCTCCTACTATCAAGTTATTGATTCGTTTATGTTTCATAAAACACCAACCTTCCAAACTTTGGTATATGTGTTCAAGTTAAATATCGTGTTATTTGTATAATTACCTGGGGGGATAGTGATTTTTTGACCGTTGTAATCTGCCTCACTCTCTTTTTTAACTAGCACATGGTATTCATAAGAGGCTATGTTTTGATCTTTAGTTTCAACTTTTTTCCAAGTCTTTCTTGTGTTTTCTAATTCCACAACAAAATTAGCCAATAAATTGTTGTTTTTATACTCCTCAAGCGTTTTTTTCCAATCATCTTGGTCGTCCACCACAAAATACTTACTCGCCAAAGTCGTATCTCCTTTGCGGAGGGCATCTAGGAACATGTCATAAGTTTCCTCCGGAGTTTTACCACCGTATTTGTCTTCGCGGTAGGGTTTTTCCCATTGGGCCTGCAGGCGTTGGGCTTCCCAATTGGCTCGGAGCTTGTTTACATATGGCATGCCATTTAAAACAAGCCACAAAACACCGCCAGCTAACAAAACCAAAAAGAGCACCCCGTACCAGCTCTTTAAGTTAGTCAATAATTTATTCAAGATGATTTAATTTTATAACTTATAGAAACGAGGGTAAATACCTTAGACCTGCCGCGAAATAGAAGATTCAATGGACTAAGGAGGGATTTATAATCCATCGCACCAAATTCGCGCAGCAGATCAAAAGTATCTACCGATTTAATTGCCTCTTCTTTGTTAACCATTCTGGTTTATCAAACTCCATTTTTTCTGTCAACATAATCCATCCACCACCCTGTGGATAACCTGTTGACTAACGACACTGAATGTCGTTATATTAGTGACATGGAAATTTACCATGTTCTAAATAGGGGTGTGGACAAAAGAACAATATTTGAAGACAAACAAGACTATTTCAGGTTTATACACGACCTCTACGAATTTAATACCCAAGATAGGTCAGAGTTAAATTTTTATAAATTTCGTGATTATGGCGCTAATGGCAAGATAGCTAAAACTAATAAAAAAAACAAAAAACCTTTAGTAGATATCTTGGCTTTTTGTCTAATGCCTAATCATTATCATCTTATGCTTTCTCCAAAAACAGAAAAAGGTATTCCTCAATTTATGCAAAAAGTTGGTATGGGTTATTCCAAATATTTTAATCAAAAATACAAAAGAGAAGGAACTCTGTTTCAAGGAAGACATAAGCATATATTGGTAAGCGACGATGCGCATTTTTTACATTTACCATTTTATATCCACTTTAATCCATTAGATCTAATTTATCCGGAATGGAGAGAAAATAAGATTTCTGATCCCAAAAAAGCATTGGAATTTTTAAAATCCTATCGCTGGAGCAGTCATCTTGATTATTTAGGAGTCAAAAATTTCCCGTCTATACTAAACATGAAGCCCTTAATGGAAATTTTAGAAAGCAACAAGGATTACGGAAAACTCGTAGAAAATTACTTGAAAGATATCCAAATAGACCCAGAGATGACTCTGGAATAGTCAAGTTATCCACAGTTTTGTAATAACGACATTCAGTGTCGTTAGTCCACAGTGGACAGGTTTTTGTTTCGGTGGTTAAATTCGGCGTATGACTCAAGAAACTGCGTTTTCAATTCTAAAAACTGGCGTTAATGTTTTTCTGACCGGAGAACCGGGGTCAGGCAAAACTCATGTCGTCAGCTGTTTCATTACCTACCTAAGAAAAAACGGCGTCGAGCCCGCAATTACCGCGTCTACGGGGATTGCGGCAACACATCTTGGTGGCATGACTGTTCATTCATGGAGCGGAATCGGTATAAAGAAGGAATTATCGTCTTCGGATATTAAACGTATCAGCTCCAATAAAAGATTCTCAACACGAATCAAAAAAACTCACACTTTAATCATTGACGAAGTATCTATGCTTGATGGAAAAACTTTACTGGCTGTAGATCGGGTTTGTAAAGAAGTCAGGGGTTCGGCCGCTCCGTTTGGAGGAATTCAAATCGTATTAGTCGGAGACTTCTTTCAATTGCCTCCGGTTGTATCTAGAAACGATAGCACCATGCCAGCTCTGTTTGATAATGAGTCCGCACAGTTTGCTTTCGATTCGTCTATTTGGACCTTAGCTGAACTTTCAGTCTGCTATTTGTCTGAACAACATCGGCAATCAGAAAAAGGTTTTCTTGAATTACTGTCAGCAATTCGATCAGGTTCAGTTTCAACAGAACATCGTGAATGTCTTAACCAGCGCTTAGTCACTCTGTCTTCAAGAGACGCAAATATTACCAAACTTTTCACCCACAACGAGGATGTTGACCGAATAAATTCCATAGAATTAGGAAAAATTGACGGAGAGCTTAAATCTTTTGATATGGAAGAAAGTGGTAATGAAGTCCTAATAAAACATCTCAAGCGTGGCTGTCTTTCTCCAGAACGTCTTGAGCTGAAACTTAAATCAGTTGTAATGTTTACAAAAAATAATTCAAAGCTTGGATTCGTAAATGGAACATTGGGCACCATTACTAATTTCGATAAGGAGAGTGGTTTTCCTGTCGTTAGGACTAGAGAGGGTCGCGTAATAGTTGCCGAGCCAATGGAGTGGTCTATTGAAGAAAACAGAGAAGCGGTGGCCTCAATAAAACAGATACCTCTCCGCTTGGCTTGGGCAATGACCGTCCATAAAAGCCAAGGCATGTCTCTGGATGCGGCTTTTGTTGATTTGGGCGGGGCTTTCGTTGAAGGACAAGGATATGTGGCATTATCACGCGTTAGAAAACTGGATGGCCTTTTCTTGGTCTCGTATAATGACAAATCTCTTACTGTTCATCCATTAGTAAAGGCGAAAGATTCTGATTTTCGACAAGCATCAGGAAAATTAGAAACCGATTTCTTTAAATTATCCAAAGATAATCTGGAAAAAATACAAAATGATTTTATAAAATCTTGCGGTGGCAAATCCGTATCGATTCCCGCATCAACAAACAAAGCATATTCAGTTGAAACAATCCGCACCAAACATTCAAATGCCTATAGCCCATGGGACAAGAAAGAAGAACAGATACTTCTAAAACATTATGGCGACGGTAAAAAAATAAAAGAAATAGCGCGCCTGTTAGGACGACAACCTGGAGCAATAAGATCCCGCCTTAACAAACTCGGTGAGCTATAAGTTATCCACAGTTTTGTAATAACGACATTCAGTGTCGTTATATTAAGTGGCTGAATAGTAGACCCCATTTTCTTTGGCTAACTTGCGAATTAAGCCTTCTCCGATTAATTCTTTTAGATTTCTCTTTACGGTTCTTTCGGATAGTATATTAAACTCTCCGATAATATCTTTGGTGCGGGAGTTGGGAGAACGTTTTATGAAGTTAAAAATTCTTTCCTTGTTTGAACTTTCCCTAAAATTTCTTGGCTGATTATTCTTAACAACTGAACTGGGGAGGGGTTTATTCTCTTTCGGTTTAGAAATCGGCTGGATTGATTGATGGTGTATTCTAACTATATTTAACTTGAAGTCCAGTAAATTACGGCGAGCATATAGGAGGGGAGTGGTTGATACCACTTTGGCGTGTTCCAGATAATCTAAAAGCTCCAATAAATTATCAATCGAATTTTTTAATTCAATAAACGCATAGTATTGTGCGACACCGTTTCTGTGTTGCGCAATACTAACTGCCTCATTCTCTCCTCTTGAACTAAATAATTTAATATAGCCGGTAATAAATCCGGATGTTTTGTCGTATAATTTCTGAGCCAAAAACTTGTCTTTCAGTCCAGCAAAAAGCTTTACTAGAAATATTACAGAGTTTGTGAAATTTTTGAGACTCTCCTCTTCCATCTAAAGAATGTATCGGTAAAAACGAACAAGGTCAAGGAGAATTCTTATAGAGTTCCCTGGCTCGGTTCCAAAATTCAGGATGACCGTTTTGTTTCATCCAATACCACCATTCGGCACCCCAGAGGTAAGAGGTGTTAAATCCTACCTTTGTTGAGATGTTTATCATTTCATTAAACTTATCAATTCCCATTCTTTCAAGCTGAATTTCTATTGGAGTATCTACTATTGGTTGCAGTAGCCATGGTTCACCAGAAAGCTCTATGATTATTGATGGCTTTGTTCCATATATCAGTCTCACGATTGAGTGTTTAATTCTAAAGAATGCGGGTGTTATTGGATATCTAATGGGCCCGAGGAAGTTTCTCCACCAAACATAGAGATAGATACTTGTTCCAAATACATCTCCGGAATTATATGCCTCGTACCAAGTCCCAAACTCACCACTATCAGTGATGATTATCGGATGAATTGGGTCCAATCGATGAACTAAATCAATTTCTTTCTTCAGATTTTCTTCTGCATTCATATTATGAAGTTCACAGGAAGCTCTACTAAAAAATTTAAGAAAAACCTCGTTTTCAACTTGCCAATATTGCAACGCTGGCGAATTCTTGTATCTATTCACCACGGTTTCAACATATTTCAAAAGTTCCTGATCACGCTGATCTGCAGACAAAGACATAACCCAATCCGGAGTATGACATTCAGGCCAACCAGGAAGACGGTGACCCACGGCCAAAATAACAGAGGCGCTTCTTTTTTCGGCTTCCTTAATCTGAAAATCAAGCTCGGTAAAATTATATACACCCTTTTTGGGTTCAGTGAGGGGCCAATGGGCAGAAAGTCTGAGATGTCTAACCTTCAAATCATCCAAAATCGCCAAATATGTTTTCTTCCAATCAAGTTTTAATTCATCAGAATGGAATCGACTGAAAGAAGCTCCATAAATAATATTCATTTCAGGTCTCACATCCAACGACAAAACCCAAAGAAAAGCTATGACAGTAAATAGAACCCACAAAGCGATGCGTTTTTTTGTCATTGTTTAAAAAATATAAAAAATCCGACACCAACAATAATAATACCAACCAATTTTTCCAAAAGAATTCTGCCTTTTATATTTTCTGATATTCCAGGAATTTTATTTCTAAAAATTAACGCCAGAAAAAATATAAAGACAAACTGGACACTTAATAGGGCGTTGACCACAGAAACATTTCCTAGTTTAATCGCTACATAAAGAAGCGCGAAACCTATTCCAGCAATAATTTTATTCACAAGAAATATAAACCTTGAAGGGTGGGAGGATCCCTTAAGAGCTAAAAATATCTCCCTGCGAGTCAAAGGAAGGCACAATATCATAAGCGACATACCAACAAGACCCATCCTCGTCCAGAAAAATCCGTTTAAAAAAGTTGAATTATTGAATGTAAGTTTTAGTAAAACAGTAGAAAGTCCGAATGTAATTCCCGCCATTATTGCTTCCCGCCAAATTCCACCATTACCGGTTTTGCCTATCAATAAAATACCCGTAACCATAAAACCCAGAGCCACAACGTCAAAACCTGAAAAAACGTCCTTCAGTATAAGCACAGAGAAAATAAAGGTAAATATAACACCCAAAACTCCGACTTTTGTGGAAGCCACAGATATGTCAGTTTTTTTGATAGCTTTGTATAAAAATATAAGAGCAAAGAAAAATGTCGCTCCGGATGCAAAGGCGATTAAAAAATAATAAAAATTAACCCAATAAACTCCAAATGGCAACAACGCAACGGCAACAAAACTTAAAATTCCAACCCAAAAAGCATAAGATATCGGCCGAAGGATAGGCGCGGAAAGAAGATGTTTATCTATAATAAATGCGACGGCATTTAAGGCGTAGGCAATAATTGCAAGATAGAACCAAAGCATAAAATAAAATAGCGATTAGCCAATAGCTACAAATTAATTTCTAATTTATTCTCTTTACAAATCTTAGCATATTCCAGAGCCGAGGGCCTGATATTTCTTTCAAAGGTCTCAAAATTAATTTCGACCAGACCAAATCGTGGTTTAAAGCCATGTGCCCATTCAAAATTATCCAAAAGAGACCAGTATGAATACCCTCGCACATCAACACCATCATGAATGGCTTGCCAGACCCATCGCAAATGTTCTTTGATGAATTTTCCTCTTAATTCATCCTTACCGTCGGCAATACCATTTTCAATAACATAAATAGGTTTTTTAAATTTTTTTAATTCCATTAAGCGATAATAAATACCCTTAGGATAGGTCTCCCAACCCATTTCAGGCATCCAACCTTGTTTGGGTAGTGTCCGATAGCTCCCGGGTGCTCGGCGATCAACATGATAGTAGTTCAAACCCAAGAAGTCATAATAGGGAATGGCTTTTTCCCAAAAATAGAGGTTTCTTTGGTAGTTATATATCTTACCTATTATTTTTTCATACCATCGGTTGCCATGAGCGCTATAAGTATTATTCTCCACCAAACCAACCCAACATTGTGCGACATTGTCTGCTATGTCATACAATGTTGGGATTTTCTCCGATGCTTGCGTTGGAGAAAATTGCTTGTGCGACATTGGGGAAGCATCTGCGAGAATCTGCGGAACACTGTATATTTTCTTTATCTCTTGATAGGCGAGTGCTTGTGCTTTAACAAAATTATTTCTAACCTTCATGTATTCAAAAATATTTCTATGTTGTGGTGGCCACTGTCCATTCAAATACGAAAACCCTGCGTACACACTAGAAGCCTCATTAAAAGTTATCCACAACCCCACCCTATCGCTTAAGTTATCCACAACATACTTTACGTACCTTGTAAATATTGTCGGACTATCAATGTTTAGGAACCCCCCTTTTTCTGCAAACCAAATGGGATTAGTGAAGTGCCAAAGAGTGATCATGGGCTCAATCCCCCTCTCCCTCAACGCCTTGACTACATTGACATAATGATGCATGGCTTCGTGGTCGAACTTTCCCTCTTTCGGTTCGATGCGCGACCACTCTATAGAAAACCGGTGGATGTTTTGATTTAAGCTCTTGGCAATATCAAAATCTTCCTCGTAGCGGTTGTAGCTGTCGCAGGCTTTTCCGGAATGGAATTCCGGCGGACGAGTTTTCTCCCACTCGGACCAATCATTATGATTGCCCCCTTCTATTTGGTGAGCTGATGTGGCGCTCCCCCATTTGAATCCTTCGGGGAATTTAAATTCTTGCATGTTTTAATTTTACTCTATTTTTGAGAAACAAAAAAACGGGTACTGTCCCGTTATTTACCTATTGCCTCAATTCTTGTGGTTTTTTCATACTCATTACTAGACAGTTTCTCTATTGCCCCTATCAGAGCTCGCCGGCTTACATATCTAGTCGCAAAATTATCCGCCTCTATTTCTTCCTCTAGACGCGACTCCTCGTTTGGCCCTTTAGGAAAATGCCCCAGAACAATATGCGCCAATTCGTGAGCAATCACCGCTTCGATTTCTTCTCTTGTTAAAACAATAAATGACCGGGAATTCATTTTAAATTCTCCCGACATCCATAACTGCGGATTTGGGTTCTGCGCCAGTTGGGAAATTATGGTCGGCAAATTCTTGCCTCCATCTATTTCAAACTGTTTTTTAAGAACTTCTCCGATAAAGTTAGCTCTTTGAATCCTAGCCGACAGGTTTATGTCCTCGGTATCATAATTACCCGTAAAAACAGGGTTGTTCTTTATGGTAAAAATTACAAACCCGCTTAACGCAAAATTGAGCGGAACCGAAAAAACCATACAAAGCGTTAAAATCCTGCTACCCATGATTATCCTCAATTAAAAGAGCTTGAGCCAAATAATAGTCCTTCTAGAAAAATTAAGCAATTACGGCTTAGGCGCCTGAACAGCCAAAAGCTCAACTTCAAAAATTAAAGTAGCGTTAGGCGGGATAGGACCAACCCCTCTTTCACCATATGCAAGATCAGGTGGAATAATTAACCTTCTCTTACCGCCAACATTCATTCCCTCTACACCAATGTCCCATCCTTTAATGACCTGCCCCGCGCCTAAAACAAACTTAAAAGGTTCGTTTCGATCGTATGAACTATCAAATTTTGTACCATCTTCAAATGTTCCAAGATAATTCACAGAGACCTCTTGTCCTGCCTTGGCTTCGGTTCCGGTACCAACTTTCAAATCCTCAATTTTTAATCCGTTTTCCATTTGTATAATGTTATTACTTTCGGAGGTTGGTGCCACCGCCGTTGGCGGGGTCCCGCTGAAAGCGGTGATTGGAGTCGACAGCGGTGTGATGCTGGCCGTTGAGTCCAAACCAATCTTTGACATATCACCGGCATTATTCATTTTTTTATAAAAAATGAATGCGGTAACGCCGAAAAAGATTAATAACAATGTTATTGCAAAAATAGTTTTAGTCATCTAAATATTCTATCAAAGTGGTCTTGGTTTTTCAATCCGGAATAATTCCGGATCAATTGTTCTTTCAAAACATGTTTTCTCGGCACCATGTCTCCATGTCTCCATGTCATATCCAGGATATATCACTGGAGCAGTTTTTGGATCACCATTAGCCGGAACCAAATTTGTTGTTTCAAATGTGGCACAAAGCTCAAATTTTAAATTACCCAACTTGGCGTATTCATAGGAGACCCCAGTCGTAGGATCTTTTGGAATTATTATGCCCAAAATATCATTCGCTACCTGATTAAGATTTTGGGGCAATTCATTTTTTTTCTGCCAATAATTAACTACCTGACTTTGCAAAAAAGAAAGGTCTTGCACTCGTTTTTCATCAAACCTCACAGTTCTTTGGTTCTGAGGTGAACCGGCCACAAAGAAGCCGAACACAATCGCAACAATGACAACGGCTATCACAACCCAGGAATAGACGCCCATCATCCCATCCATACCCTTTTTGGGCCCAGCCTTTAATTCACGTAACTCAAAATAATAATGAGAAAATATTGAGCCAGCTATAAATATGATAGCCAAAACTTTTAAGATAAATCGCATTGTTATTTCTCCATTCAGGTAGGTGTTAATAAGAGTAACCAAATCCCCTATCATTACCATGGCTGCTACAAAAACCGTAAGATATAAAAGCCATTTTCTTATTTTCAATTCTCGCTTTTCCGGATTCTCGTCAATATCTTTTTTCAAAAACCTAGTAACCCAAACATATACAGGGAAAATAACAATTAATGTTGCCAAAGCCTGTCGTATTGTTCCGTAATAATTTGAAGGTGAAAAATAATAATCATTTATCAAATCAGGGAAATATATATTTATATATTGAAAAACAAGAATGCCAAAACCAATGGCGCTTGCCACAAGGGTGACTATTGATAATAAATACATGAAAACGTCTCTGGGTAAATTTTTGTTTATATCCATAAAAATTATATTATTATTTTAATTATATTTTAGCTTATTTTTGTTCCTGGAGCAACCTCCTTGTCTGGCATTAGTAATACTGGACCCGACTCACTGCCAGCAGCAAGAACCATGCCTTGGCTTTCAAGGCCCATTAAAGAGCGAGGTTCAAGGTTGGCAACTATAATAATTTCTTTTCCAACAAGATCTTCTGGATTATATGATTTAGCTATTCCGGAAACTATCTGCCGTTTTTCATCACCAAGGCCCACTTCCAATTTAAGCAATTTTTCTGAGCCCTCAATCCTCTCGGCCGAAATCACCTTAACCGCCTTTAATTCAATTTTTTTGAAATCGTCTATGGTAATCATATTTTCTTAAACTCAATTAATTTAACTCCCGCTTTTTTTGCTAACGAAAGAACTGCTTTTGATGCTTCATAACGAGACATATAAAAACTATCATAAACAACCTCTTTGATTCCAGCATTAACTATTATTTTAAAACAATCATAACACGGCGAAATGGTCAGATAGATTGATGCATCCTCAATTGAGGTTCCATTTTTAGCTGCTTGAGCTATGGCATTTGTTTCGGCATGGGCGGTTCTAATGCAATGACCGTCAACGATTTCATGTCCAACATCATTACAGTGAGGCAAGCCCCGCGGAGCCCCATTGTATCCGGTAGATAAAATTACTTTATTCTTTACAATTACTGCTCCGACATTGGCGCGGTCGCAAGTTGAACGCGTCGCAACCACTTTTGCTATTTCAAGAAAATACTCGTCCCAAGATGGTCTGGCTAGTTTTTTTATCTTTTTAGGCATGAGTTTAGATTATCAGGTTTTTTGCAAATAAAAAAGACACTCCGCGATGGAGTGTCTTTTAAAATATCGTTACAAAAACTAAAGGCCGTTTATGTCTTGGTCTATTCCTTCAAGCTCCGCATTTAAATCCAACACGTTAATACTGTCTATGTTTTGATTAATTGAGGCCGATTCAGCATCTGGAGTAGGACTAACATTTACCTGTTGTGAAACTTGTGGTTGTTTAATCCACCAAATTAAAGCAATCAACACAACCACTCCCGCCACAATAGAAATTATTCCCATTGTTTTTCCTTCCATATTGTTTTGTGTGTTTTCCATGTTTATGTTTGTTTTTATTTTAGTTATTCAGCCGTCCCGATTTATCCTGCGAAATGTAGCTGACAAATTGAAGATCCCCTATCCCTTGCTGAATTTTATTCAGACGGAATCGGGAGAATTGTCGGTGAAACTGAAGGTGTTGGTGAAACTGAAGGCTTAACGACAAGTTGAGCTAATGCCACAGCTGCATCTTTTACAGCCGAATGAGCGTCTTTGACAGTATCTCGTACTTTAGCCAAGTCATCACCGAAAGATTTGCGGGTCTGACCAACATCAACCCTTAAAACATCCTCGGTGGTAATTTTAATTGTATATGTTTTTCCAGACTGAACCTCTATTGCTGATTGAGCCGAGGTAATTGCTGTATTAGCTTTAGTTATTGCCAAGCGGACAGCTGAAGCATCAAGACCCCTTTCAGTAACCGCCTTATCCGCCCTCTCACTAATTCTAACAAGCATCTCACCAAGTTTTTCCAAAACACTAGAAAAATGCTTCATCATTTTTTCATTCAAAGCATCAATTCGCTGGTCAATTCTTTCAACGGTTTCTTTTTTGCGCTCATCTTTTATTTTTTCTAATCTTGTTTTGAGTTTCTCCCTCTTAGCTTCAATTTCATTCTTCAATTCCTCTCTCTTGGTTTCAACGTTTTTTTGGAATTCTTCTCTTCTTTTTTCCATGTCGTCTTTGAACTCTTCTCTTTTAATTTTTATAGCATTGTCCAGCTCAGCTCTTTTTGCTTTAGCTACATCATTTAATTCTTCCGCCTCTTTTTTAAGTCGTTCCCTTGCTGCCTCAGTATCAGATTTTAGATTTGTCCTGACATCCTTAACTTCTTTCCTAAATTGATCTGTCTGCTCCTGTGCTCTTACTTTTAAAACTGGACTTGGCGAAACAGACGGAGACAGTTTGTTTGTATCCTCTTCGGCCAAAGCTAAAAAACTAAATGACAAAACACCGACCAGCACCGAATATGTAATTAATCTGTTCATATATTTAAATAATTTATTAAAGATTTGCTAATTTAAATTTAACGCATCTAAAGATTTCTCCATCTCATCAAGCTCCCGTTCAAGAACTGTATTTTCTCTAAGATTGTATCCTTGATTTCTAACAGTTGAATACATTGAGGCGTTGAGAGTGTCAAATTCATTACTTGCTTCACTAAATTGCAAAAACAAAGAACCAGCAGTTCCTAAAATAGCAATCAAAGCTAAAGAAAAGTGAAAATCAACATACTTCTCAATTAGTTCTCTCATGTGTTCTATCCTTATTTATGCTTAGTCATTAACACCATTCTAATAAAAATAAAGAACGAGCACAAGGCTCGTTTGTTTATAACTATCTCAAAAAAACTATGTTTGAAGATGTGCCGGCAGTTTTTTCTGGATTCGACTACGCCCCTCTGTGTCGTTGGCTATTCCTCGAACATGAAACCGATAGCATAAATTAGTCAACTTTTTCTGATAGGAGATGCCGAGCATCTTACATGTCATCTTACTGACATCCCAACAAATCTGTTCTTCATCAACTCCATTGGGATAACTCCGCAACGATGAATCGTTTCTTAAGAAATAGCACCAGCCATGTGTTACTTCATGAATCATGAAGGTGACGAATTCGTCAAAGTTTTTGACTTTTACTTTGTTTGGGTAACTGGCTAGTTCTTTTTTGGAACTCCAATTCCAGACACCTCCTACCGCCGACTTGGTAATGTATCTAAACAATTTCCATGTTCCTTTGACTGGTCTCCCAAAAATCCTACTGCCATATTCATCAAGAGCTGGAAAATCCTGAATGGTATACATTTCTTTCACGAGACGGCGCAGATGCTTTTCATTCACTGTTACCCTCCCCGTCTTTAAATCTAAAGAACTGATGTAAGTTATATCGTATAGATTGTTTTTTGTAAATTAAAACAAAAAAAAGCCCAACAAAGCCGGCCTGACAATTTTTTCTATTTCCACATCAGGAACACACTCTCCGAAAATTGTATTTTTGTACGCACAAGTAATACCGAGCCATTTTCCGGTGACAGTGACCATTCCTTCAAACTTCCATAGTTCTCCTGAATCAACATCGGAAAGACAAGCCAAGGCAAATTCGTGACCGTCAAACTCACCCTTCAATCCAATACATGAACCACTGGCCATGGTTGAAATAATTTCTCCACGCCAAACAACGTCAATCGGTTTAGAAAATTCTTTTTCGCCATTAGCCCAAATCATGGCCAAACCACTAGTGCCCCAAACACCAGAGCGATAAATCCCAAACACGCTTATGGCTAGAAAAAGAGATATTATAATAAATTTTTCCTTATTCATCCCGTACGAAGTTCTGCAAACCGTCCACCGCTTTGAAACAGTAGCAAGCTCACAAACTTTATATTATTTAAAAACATGATATTCCCGTTAGGGTTAACTTCGTTCGGGATTCATCCCGACCATAATAGCATCAAACCGAATTAGGCAATATGTTGATAAAAACTTTTATCCAAAGCTCCTCAAAAATTACCAGCTTCCCGACGATCCTCCTCCACCCGAATGACCTCCACCAAAACCACCGAACCCACCTCCACCCGAACCTGAACCACCTCGGCCACCCATCCACCAAGGCAATATTTGGCCGGTTTCTTTCACTAAGGTGTATTTTTTGGAAACAATATAATCAAACCACAGGCCCAGTGGTATCAAAACTACTGCCGCAATAAATCCTGAGATTACAGTAAAGGCAAAACCAGCAATTAAAGCAACAATTCCACCAACCACACCTCCGCCCCACCACGACTTAGATCGGGCCAAGATACTTCCCATCCATATAAAGACAATCCACAAAACCCAAAGGACAAACATAACAAGATCACCATTGGTTCCCTTGTCTTTTGAATTCGTGTCTGGAGTAAACTCTCCCTTGGTTATTGAAATGATTCCGTCCACCCCACCACTAATTCCTCCGTAATAATCTCCCTTCTGAAAAGCGGGTCTGATAATATTTTGAATTAACCAAAAACTTTGTGCGTCTGTCAGAGCTCCCTCAAGTCCGTATCCAACTTCTATTCTCATCTGTCTGTCATCACGAGCAACAAGAAAAAGGACTCCATTGTCTTTTTTATTTTTTCCAATTCCCCAATCTTTAAAAAGTTTTTCTGCAAAATTCTCAATCGTATCCCCGTCAAGACTCGCAATCGTAACCAATGACAACTCGTTACTGGTTTCCTTTTCAAAATCATTAATTTTAATTTCAAGTATCTGCTTTTGCTCGGCCGTGAGCATCTGGGCAAAATCATTCACGAAACCGGTTGAAGTGCCGGGATTCTGATAACTAAAAACAACTAATGGAAATAAAAGAAAAATAGCACCTAACAACCTAAGGGACTTGAACATGGACGATTAGAGAGCGGATTAAAGATTAACTCCGGGAACCTCATCTGCTCCCGATTGAGATTCAAAATAAAATTTCTCGTCAAATCCATAGACTGAAGAGAAAACATTTGCCGGAAATCTTTTTATTTTTGTATTGTAAACTTTTACCACATCATTAAACCTACTTCTCTCCACGCTTATTCTATTTTCCGTTCCTTCAAGTTGAGCCATTAGGGTCAGGACTGTTTCCGAAGAACGGAGTTGAGGATAATTTTCCATGATTACAAGAAGTCTACCGAGAGAACTTTCCACATCATTGGCGGCCTTAACTTTGTCATCTACATTAACGGCGCCTGCATAACGGGTTCTGGCTTCAGCCAAAGCGCTGAAAACTTCTTTTTCCTGATTCATAATTCCTTTTACAGAATTAACAAGATTCGGTATCAAATCAAACCGCCTTTGATACTGAGTTTGGACTTGTGCCCACTGACCATCAATGTTTTCGCTTGCTTTAACAAGACCATTGTATAAAGACCACGAATACAAAACCAAAACCACCACTACCCCTAAAATTGACCATTTAAATTTATTCATAAGATAATTATAATACACAAAAAATCTTATTTCAACGGCGGAGCACTATTTTTTCGGTTCGTACCACCCTCTTCTTTTTCTTTCCGGTTAATGCTACAGCCAAAAACACCTCTCGACCGAATCATTTTATTATAATAATTGGCCTATCAAAGTTTTCACCGATTCCGTCTTGTTCAAATCCTATGTTTATCCCAAGCGAACACCACCAGATCTCTCTTCCATGATAAAACTTTTTTCCGTGAGGTAAAAGGTTCGACCTTTTTGGAGATCCAAGGTCCGACCTTGAGGACTGATTAAGGGGTGGGTTCCGGAGAAATTTCAGGCGTTGGAGTAGGAGTCGATTCTGGGGTCGGCGTCGATTCTGGAGTTGGCTCCGGCGTTACGTCTGACGTCGCTTCTGGCGACGGCTCAGGTGTAGGTTCTACTGTTGTTTCTTCTGACGAGCTCGCGGTTTCTGCTATTGGCTCATCGGTTATTGTTTGGTCATTGGAAATTGGAAATTGGTCATTCCCGCTTTGCGGGGTTGGTGTTGCTCCCGCTTGTATCAACAAGGCTTTCAGTTTTTCTTTTTCAAGACAAATGTCGTCCACACAAATTTTGTCCTCAACATGGAGGGTTCCGGCAAACAGGTTAGATATTCTGGTGAACGTCTGGGTTATGGTAATCCCCCAGTCAGATAATTTAGTTAGAATGCCTTCAAAAATTATGTCCAGAGAGCCAAAACCGGATGATTGGACGGTTATATTGTTGGAATCCAACTGCTCAATCCTGAATGACAGCGAAGCGTATTTTGCATCCAGCTCTTTCAACCCCGCAATGGCATACGGAATCATGTTGGAAGAGTTCAGATAGAATAGGCCGTCATCCCCCTGAGTAACACTGTTTGGAAACACCTCGGCGTATTCTTGAGCAATAAAGTGGTAATACTCGGTATCTGCCACGCTGGGATGAGCGGACAAAAATTCCGGAGTGAAGTGATACCTCACTGGTCGAAGCTGGCCGATTATATCCAAAGCGTCATCAATCGTCTCAACTTGGGTCTTGATCCTGGCATCCGACCCTGTGGCCCAGGTGGTGGTAGTCAGTTTTCGGGCTGAATCGGTTGAAAGATCCAGCTGCGCTCCAGGATTCGTCGTCCCGATTCCGACGTTGCCATCTAAAGCCACAAAAGGCTGTCCGCCAACAGGATTGTCATATCCGAGATTTACAAAAGTCATTACTTTGCCTGTTCCACCAAGACCAGATGAGTTCTCCATAGCAATACCGATTGATTGACCAGACTCTGTCATCTTCATGGCATATCCTGGGAGAGTGGCAGACAAAGTAAGTCTGTCACCTGATTGAATCTGACCATTTTCTTCGGAGACTTTAACAGGAACACGACCAGCAAGGGCGATGACGGGTTTAGTTGGGTTGGCTACATAATTATCAATACCTCCGGCGATGACTAGATGCTGTTCTTCAATTACGATGGCTGGATTGGTTGA
>Ga0210057_1003127_pt1 | contig 23016 bp, 21 predicted proteins | sample CryGeyCG2114_010_2_FD_183968 | JGI IMG/M metagenome (GOLD analysis project Ga0210057, IMG submission 183968) | Groundwater microbial communities from aquifer - Crystal Geyser CG10_big_fil_rev_8/21/14_0.10 (SPAdes) (version 2) | ecosystem: Environmental > Aquatic > Deep subsurface > Groundwater ...
AAAAAAAGCAGACGAATACTTAACAAAAGTAGATAATATTTTGAAAAATAAAAAAGAAAAACAAAAAGAAACAAAACAGAAAAAAGAAAAACGAGAAAAAGATTCAGAAAAAAAGAAAAAACCTGAAGATAAAAAAGTTGAACCAGAAAAAAGTCAAGAAGAAGAAAAGAAAGAATTAGATAAAATATTAACAAAAAAATGAGCTTACAAAAAAAATTAGCATCACGGATATTGAAATCAGGATTAAAAAGAATAAAAATAATCCCAGGAAATGAAAAAGAAATAAGTGAAGCAATAACAAAATTTGATATAAAAGGATTAATTAAAAAAAACTTAATCAAAAAAGTACAAAAAAAAGGCGTTTCTAGAGTTCGCGCAAATAAAATAAGAAAACAAAAACAAAAAGGAAGAAAAAAAGGAAAAGGCTCGAGAAAAGGAAAAGCAAACGCTAGAAGCAATAAAAAAAGAAATTGGATCAACAAAATAAGAGCACAAAGAAAAATAATAAACGCTTTAAAAAAAAATAAAACAGTCACAAGTGAGGTTTACAAAACACTATATAAAAAAAGTAAAGGCGGATTTTTCAGAAGTGTAAATCACTTAAAATTATACTTAAATGAAAACAAACTAGCAAAAAATGAAAAATAAAATAAAAACAGTACAATTCAAAAGAAAAAGAAAAGGTTTAACTAATTACAAAAAAAGGCAACAACTCTTAATAAGCAGACAATGCCGAGTAATAGTTAGAAAAACAAACAAACACTTAATACTACAAGCAGCAACATTCGATCCTAAAGGAGATAAAGTACTTATCACTATAACAACAAAAGATTTAGAAAAACAAGGGTGGAAAGGAAACACCAAAAATACAAGCGCTGCTTACTTAATAGGATTAATTTTTGGTAAAAAAGCAAAAGAAAAAGGAATTAAAAAACTCATTCCTGACTTAGGAATTTACACCCCTGTGAAAGGATGCAAATTATTCGCAGCATTAAAAGGCATTAAAGATGCAGGAGCAGAAATATCCTTAAGCGAAACTGTAGTTCCGAGCGAAGACCGAATAAAAGGACAACACTTAGTTAAATGGGCAGAAAAAGCAAACGAAAAAGATCCAAATCATTTCAAAAAATACGCAAAAAAAACATTAGACATTAAAAAATTAGTACAACACTTTGAGGAAATAAAAAATAAAATACTAAAATGAGCGAAGAAAAATTAAAAACGGATAGAGAAGAAGTTTCAGAAGAATTAATTGAAGAAATAACTGAAGAAACACCTAAATTAGAAATAGAAGAAGAAAAAGATGAATCAACAGAAATAGTAGAAATAGAAAAAGAAACAAAACCTGAAATTAAAACAAACGTTTTAGAATGGACTCCGAAAACAGAGTTAGGAAGAAAAGTGAGAAACGGAGAAATAACAAACATAGACCAAATATTAGACAACGGACTGCCTGTTTTTGAAACTGAAATAGTAGATTCCTTATTAAAATTAGATCATGAATTATTATTAATCGGACAAAGTAAAGGAAAATTTGGAGGTGGAGCAAGAAGAATTTTCCGACAAACACAAAAAAAAACACCTGAAGGAAACAAACCAAGTTTCTCAACATTTGCAGTAGTAGGAAATGGAAATGGATATGTTGGAGGCGGATACGGTAAAAGCAAAGACACAGTTCCTGCAAGAGAAAAAGCAATCAGAAAAGCAAAATTAAACATTTTCAAAATAAGAAGAGGAAGTGGAAGTTGGGAAGATCGTTCAAAAGAACCGCACTCAATCCCATTCAAAGTAACTGGTAAATGCGGAAGCGTAGAAATAACCTTAATGCCGGCACCAGTAGGAAAAGGATTAGTAATAGAAAAAGAATGCGCAAAAATATTAAGATTAGCCGGAATAAAAGACGTTCAAAGTAAAACAAAAGGACAAACAAAAATAAAACTGAATTTAATAATGGCTTGTTTAAAAGCATTAAAAAAATTATCACAATACAAAGTAAGACCTGAAGATATGGAAATTTTATCAATCGCTGACGGAGGAGTGCAATGAAATTAGCAATAATCCGAATAAGAGGTCAATCAAACTTGATTAGAGGAATTAGAGATACATTGGATTTTCTAAAAATAAAAGCAAAAAATAATTGTGTAATAAGAGAAAGCACCCCTACATTATTAGGTATGTTAAAAAAAGTACAACACTTAATTACTTGGGGAGAAGTAAATTCAGACGTAGAAAAAAAATTAAAAGAAAAAGAAAAAAACGGCGTAATACGATTAGCACCTCCAAGAAAAGGATATGGAAGAAAAGGAGTGAAAATTCCATTCACACAAAAAGGCGCTTATGGTGACAGAAAAGAAAAAATAAATGATTTAATAGAACGGATGATTTAAAATGGTTGTAAATAAAGGGAAAAAAAGCAGAAAATTAAGAGGAAGCCGAACACATGGTTGGGGTTTAACACATAGAGGAAAAGGCAATCAAGGAGGAAGTGGAAGATCGGGTGGCGGAAAAAAATGTCATTCAATAAAACAAATGTTTGAAATTCCTCATTTAGGAAAAAGTGGATTTAAAAGAAAAGGATTATCAAATTATTATGAAAGTATAAGTTTAAAAAATTTAACAAGTAAATTAACTAATTATGTTGAACAAAAATTAGTAGAAAAAAAAGGAGATGTTTACATAATTGATTTATCAAAATTAGGTTACGGAAAATTATTATCTCAAGGAAATTTAAAACAAAAATTAGAAATAAAAACAAAAAAAATAAGTAAAAAAGCACAACAAAAAGTAGAAGAAAAAGGGGGAAAGGTAATATTAGAAAATGTCAGTGTGGAAACAAATCCTGTACAATCTTCCTGAAGTAGCTCCACCAACACAAAGAAGATTAGGATTCAAAGAAAAACTCAAATGGAGTCTGATAACACTCATATTGTTCTTCGTTCTGGGAATGGTCCCATTATTCGGGTTAGGAGTTAACGCATTACAACGATTCGAATTATTAAGTATAATACTTGGAGCAAGTTTCGGAAGTATAATATCATTAGGAATAGGCCCAATAGTAACTGCATCAATAGTATTACAATTATTAAATGGAAGTGGAATACTAAATTTTGATTTAACAAGTCATGAAGGAAAAAGAACATTTCAAGGAATACAAAAATTACTGGGCATATTTTTTATATTATTTGAAGCAATAGTATATGTATTTATGGGAGGACTAGCACCAGCACAAACTTTGCTAGGAACAGGAATTTATTTTCAATTACAATTATTACTAATTTTCCAACTATTTCTAGGAGGAGTTTTAATTTTATTAATGGATGAAGTAGTAAGCAAATGGGGGTTTGGAAGCGGAATAAGCTTATTCATCGTAGCAGGAGTTGCACAATCCATAATGATAAGAACATTAAGCCCTTTAAGTGAAGGAGATTCATACGTAGGAGCAATACCAACCATTCTGCATTCAATCTTCACACAAAACCCAACAGGCGCAGTAATATCATTAGCAGGAATAATATCAACATTGATTGTATTTGTAATGGCAGTTTATGCTCAAGCAATGAAAGTGGAAATACCATTAAGTTTTGGAAGAGTAAGAGGGCATGGAATGAGATGGCCATTACACTTTGTATACACAAGCAACATACCAGTAATTTTAGTAAGCGCATTGTTCGCAAACTTACAATTATGGGGATCATTATTACAAGGATGGGCAACAAAAACGGGAAGCGCACTTTTAATAAAAATGTCATCAATGTTAGGAAGTTTCTCAGCAGACGGACAACCAACAGGCGGTTTGATCAGTTGGTTAACTCCCTCAAACTTAGTGCAAGCAACAATCACACAAGGATTTTTTGACGGATTCTTAAGATTATTACCACAAACAATAGTATACTTAGTATTCTTAACAGCAGGATGTGTATTATTCTCATACTTTTGGGTACAAACAAGCGGAATGGACGCAAAAAGTCAAGCAAAAAACATAATGAATTCAGGACTACAAATGCCAGGATTTAGAAGAGATCCAAGAGTACTAGAACGATTACTAGAAAAAAAAATACAACCATTAACAGTCATGGGAGCAATAACAGTAGGAATACTCGCAGGAATAGCAGATATAAGTGGTGCATTAACCAACGGAACAGGACTATTATTATCAGTAATGATTGTATATCGATTATACGAAGACATTGCTAAACAACACATGATGGATATGAACCCTATGATGAGAAAATTCATGGGAGGAAAATAATGTTCGGATTCTTAAATCCCTTTCTTGACACCATATTCGCTCCATTACTAAAATTAGGAATATTCTGGACTGTATTAACAATTTCTTTTTTATTATCTGTACTAATAACAGTAGTTTACAAATACACAACCGATCAAAACTTAATGAAACAATTAAAAACAGAAATCAAAGAATTACAAAAAGAAGCAAAAACATTACAAGAAAATCCAGAACAATTCAAAAAAGTACAAAAACAAATGATGCAAACAAATATGAAAGTAATGAGTGAAAGCTTCAAACCAATGATTTATTACTTTATACCAATCATAATAATTTTCGGATGGATGAATGCAAATCTTTATTATGAACCTTTAATGCCAGGACAAAATTTCAGCATAGATGTTTTTAACAATAATGTTAATTTAACAAATTATGAAGGATTAAATTTTCTAGAACAAAAAACAGTCGCGTTTAATGGAGAAGAAGCACAAAGATTCAAATTTAACGGAAACGCAGGAGAATACTTAATTAATTTCAATGTTAATGAAAAAATCATAAGTAAAAATGTATTAATCAATGAACAAAAATATAATTCTCCAACAGAAACAATAGAAAACATAAAAATAATAACAAACAACAAACTAATCACATTATTTAATTTAGGCTTTATGGAAATAGGTTGGTTAGGAACATACATCATTTCTTCAATCATATTCAGTTCATTACTAAGAAAATGGATGAATGTGTATTAAATTGTAAAAAAGTAAGTTGTATGGAGATTTATTGTGGAACGCAAATGTATGAGTATTCTTTTATTATGTTAATGGTTTCTATGTTTTTTATTATTTCTTTGAACTTCTCTCTTATTTCTTGAAGAAGTGCGTAGTATTTTTGTTCTGATTCTATTTCTATTTCTGGTTCTATGTCCCAGTTGCCTAAGCATTCTACTACGTGTATGATGTTTTTTTGTTGTTGACAATAAGTTAGAAATTTGTGAATTTGTTTTGGGTTTCCTTTTTTTAATGATATAAGGCATTTGTAGAATTTGTAGCCTATTTTTTCTAAGTTTATTGAGATTCTGTAATCATAGATAATTTCTTCCTTTTCTAATTTCTTTATTCGGCTTATTATAGTTTTTACATTTAGTTTTAGTTTTGCCGCAATTTCTATTATTGGTGTTCTAGAGTTATTTGAAAGTAATTTTAGTATTTCTAGGTCGGTTTTGTCTGTTTTCGTTGATTTTTGTTGTTTAATCCAATATTTTGTCTGTGGTAATTCTTCTTTTTCCAAAAAGTATGTTCTGTAATAGTGCGGTGCTTCCACCAGCGTGGATATGTTTTTTTTAGTGATATCTTCTCCTAGCAATTCTAGAACTTTTAGTTTAATTTCATTAATTTCTTTATTATTTTTTACTAAAACACCAATTATGTAGTCCCATTGTCCACTTACCCTTGCAACCCAATAAACTGGAAGTTCTTTTATTAGATTTGTTATTGTTTCTTCTTTTTCTTTAGTTAAGTTTTGCAGTTGAAGATAGAATTTATATGGCGTTAATCCTAATGCAGTTGGACTTATCATTGCAACAAATTGTCGAATAACTCCATTTTCTTGTAATTTTTTAATTCTAAAATTAATAACGTTTCTGTGTACTCTGTATTTTTTTGCAATTTCTGATGCAGTTTTTCTGCTATTCCGATCTAATTCATACAATATTTTTCTGTCTAAAAAGTCAATTTTAATAATATTTTCCATTATTTATTGTCATATTATCCTTAATATTTATAAATATCACTATTTTGAACAATAATATTAGAGTAAATTTTATATAAATAGTTAATTAAGTTTCTCAATAGGTAATTGATTATGACAGAACCAACTTATGTTGTATTAATAAAAGGTTGTAATTGGGGAGATTATCCTAGTTCAAATGATTTTGACGAAACTTATGCGATTTTCAAAAAGCTAAAAAAGAGAAGAGAAGCAGGTCTTCATTTGGGGATAATTGTTTCAGAAGAAATACTTAGATTAAAAGCTGAAGAAAAATATCTTAAATTTATAAAATCAGATTTTGTTGATCCATTAAAGATTAAACTAGGTAATCTTTATTTATCTATATTTAATGGTTTTATGCCACCACTAGGTTTTCGTCACGAAGTAAAATCTTATAAACTTCTTGAAGATGCTTTGACAAACCTAAGGGAACTTGCTGTTGAATATGGTGAAGATAGATCCTTCGGAGAGTTGATTGCTAGAAATTTAGTGTTAAAATAAATTCCTCATTTATTTAGTGTTAAACTTTTCTAAAAGGAACTTGATATATTGTTTATTAAAACACAAATTATTAAAAACACCAATTTCTAATTTTAATCAATGAACCGCAAACTTAAAGGAACAACTGCTGAACGGGATTTAGTTCATAAATTTTGGGCGCTTAATGGATGGGTTGCTTGTAGAATTGCAGGAAGTGGAAGCATGCGATATCCTAGTCCAGATATAATAGCAGGAAATTACAAAAAATGTTTAGCAATAGAATGTAAAAATTGCAGTTCTGACATTCAATATTTAACAAAAAAAGAAATAAGTGAATTATTACATTTCGCAGATAAATTAAAAGCAGAACCTTGGATTGCAGTTAAATTCAGCAGTACAGACTGGATATTTATACATCCTGTAAATTTAAAAAAAACTGACGGAGAAAATTACGCAATAAAACGTGAAGAAAGGTCAATATGGGGAAAAACTATGGAAGAATTAATAAATTGAAAAAATTATTATCTTATTTTAACCACTCTTTAGCGAAAACTATATAAATGTGTAAAACTGGAAAAATTGAATTCTCATAATAATGGGAGGGCCTAAAAATTGTCATTTAAATTTGTACAAGAAATAATTATGGAAATCGCCGGACCTGAAGTTATTCCATTAGCTAAAGCACTCAAAGATAGAGAAAATGTATCAGAATACAAATTAGCAAGTGAATTAAAAAAAGAAATAAATCTTGTAAGAAACATGCTTTACAAATTACATGACGTGAATCTTGTAAGTTTTATAAGAAAAAAAGATAAACAAAAAGGATGGTATATTTATTATTGGACATTTGAAAAAAATCAAGTCCCGCATTTAAAATTACAACTTAAAAAAAATAAAATAGAAAAACTAAAAGAACGATTAGACCGAGAAAAATCAAATCAATTCTACAAATGCGAAAATCAATGTGTAAGATTAAACTTTGACCAAAGTTCAGATTATGGATATAAATGCCCTGAATGTGGTGATTTATTAAACTTAGAAAATAATTTAGAAAAAATTAAAGAATTAGAAAAACAAATAAACATATTAGAAAAATAATAAAAAATTATTTCTTAAAATTTTTTTTTAATGCTTTTTCTAATATTGATTTAATATGTAATTCGATGTTTTCAAGTCTACGTTCCATAAGAACAAGATATCTTAAACAATACACAATAGCCATTAAAGTACCTACAATAATTGCTAAAGTAATTCTAACTACATAAACATCCATTGATGTAAGTAAAGACATTGTTGCCATTAATATTCACCTCTCTTAAACATTGTTTAGTTGTTAGTATTTAAAAATGTTCTTATTTTAAGATTTTTGCTTTTTTCCACTGATCTTCAAAAAAACTAGTAAAATTTTTAGTAAATTGAGGTGTATTAACCCAAACACCAAAATCATAATTAGGATGTATTTTAGTATCATCATCTACAACCATAAAAGAAATTTGTTTACCATCAATAATACAAAAACGAGCATTAATATTAGTTTCACAATTTTTAACATTAGTTAATTTACTTAAAACTTTCAAACTATCTTTATTTTTAACATTAAAAGGAGTTAATAATCTTATTTTAACACCGTTACTTTTAGCTTTATTTAAAGCATTTTTCAAATAAATAGCTTTTCTATCAAAACCTTCACTTGTAGTCATAATAAGAATTTCTTTTTTAGCATTACGAATCATACTATTCAAATGATTATAAAGATTTGTTCTTCCTTTAACAGCACCAGTCATATCAAAAGGATCTATATTTTCTATATTTTGTGAATGTAAATTTTTTAATTCTTCAAGAACTTCACTGTTTTTTAAAGAATCAACTAGTTTTGCTTGTTTTTGCGCTTCTTCATTAATATTTTTTTTAACAATTTCTACAACTTCTTCAGGAGGTATTGCTATATACTTAATAGGTTTGCCTAATTTTAATACAACAAAACCTTTTTTTTCTAAACTCTCAAGAACATCATAACTACGACTCCTAGGAACATTTGCAATATCACTTAATTCTCCTGCTGTAGCAACACCACGAGAAAGAAGAGCAGTCCATAATTTTGCTTCATAACTATTAAGATTAAAATCTTTAAGCTTACTTAAAAGTTCTTTTTGCACAATCATTAAACATACCCCCAAAAAACATGTTTTGTTACTATTGGAAAGTACTCCTATTATATAAATGTTTTTAGTGTGTTTTTATAAATAGATGTTAATAACATAATAAATTTGTGTAAATAATTTTATATGTGGTTTTGTTTGTATTATATTATATAATGACCTCCTCCCTGATCTAAACATATTGTCTATTAATTAGGTTGGGATATTAAACCCCTGAAATTTTTAAAATCAAAAAAGGATTATTAAAAATTTCAATAAAATATTTTTTTATACTATTACCCCTTAATTTCTCATAGAATTAAATATAATTATAATATAAATTAATCAATTATAATTATTTAAATTTTTTCAAATAATTATATATTATATTTTTAAAATTTTAAATTATTAATAAAAATAAATATTATTTATTTATTATATATATTTAAAATAATTAGTTATTATATATAATATAATAAACACTTCCATAAGAAACAAGGGGGTGTAGTATATTTAATTTAACATTCATTTTTAATAATACTAATATATATAAAATACCTTTATTTCCTATGGAACGTATGGGAGAAGAATTATTAACTTTTTTTGAAGAATATAGAAAACAGGAAAAAATTTTTAATCAAAGAAAAATATTACAATCAAATTATGAACCTACTAATATAATTCATAGACAAAAACAAATTGAAAAAATAGCAAAAATTCTTGCACCATTAAGTAAAAATGAAAAACCATCTAATATATTTATTTATGGAAAACCAGGAACAGGTAAAACTGTTTGTGTTAAACATATAGTTAAAAAATTAGAAACAATAGCAGAAAAACACAATATTCCTTTAAAATTTTTATATATTAATTGTAAATTAAAAAAAAGCTCAGATACAGAATATCGTTTAATAGCAAATCTTGCTAGAATGTTAGGTAAAGCCATACCTTCAACAGGATTACCAACAGATGAAATTTATCATTTTTTTTATCAAGCAGTAGATATAGAACCAAAACAATTTATAATAATCATTGATGAAATTGATCAATTAATTAATAAAATAGGTGATGAAATTTTATATAATTTAGTTAGAATAAATTCAGAATTAAAAAAATCTCAATTAAGTATTATAGGAATTTCAAATAATATTTCTTTTATAGATCATTTAGATCCGAGAATTAAAAGTTCTTTATCTGAAGAAGAAGAAGTTTTTCCACCTTATAATGCAGTGCAATTACGAGATATTTTAAAAGAACGTTCAGAAAAAGCTTTTTTTAAAAATTCATTAGAAGAAGGTTTTATAGAAAAATGCGCTGCTTATGCAGCAAGAGATCATGGAGATGCTAGAAGAGCAATAGAATTATTAAGAGTGGCAGGAGAATTAGCTGAAAGAAAAAATCAAACTAAAATATTAATTGAAAATTTAGATGAAGCAGAAAATAAAATAGAAAAAGACAGAGTATTTGAATTAATTAAAGCACAACCAAAACAATATAATTCATTGTTTTATTCTATAATTTGTTTATCAGAAAAATACAACAGGAGTTTATATACCGGAGAAATTTATGAAGTATACCAAAAAATTTGTTTAAAAACACAATTAAGACCATTAACACAAAGAAGAATATCAGATATATTAGCAGAATTTGACACATTAGGATTTATTCAAGCGAACATAATATCTAAAGGAAGATACGGGAGAACTAGAGAAATTTTTTTTCATCACAAACATTTAATTGAAAAATTAAAGAAAACATTAGAAGAAGATCTTTTTTCTGATCATGAATACTGAATTAATAATAAAAAAGAAAGAAATAATACAGAATTATTTAGATAGAAAAATATTAATAACTAAAAAAATAATTGAACAAATAGATAAAGAATTAAATGAAAAACAAGAAAAAACAAAAGAAACACAAACCGAAGAATACACGGTTGATGTAATAAGCAGTTACAATTCTTTTTCTAAAAAACATAAAATAGAAGATTTTGTTGAATATTTTAAAACAAGATTTAAAAATTTAGAAATAATATTAAGACAAAGACAAGAATTACAAAATTTAACTTCTATTTCTAGACTTAATGAAAAAAAAGAAAAAGAACAATGCACTATAATAGGGATAATTTATGAAAAAACAATAACTAAAAATGGAAATATTTTTTTAACTGTTGAAGATAGAACAGGAAGAATAAAAATAATAATCTCAAAAAACAGCCCTTCCTTTGAACTTGCTCAAAATTTAGTAGAAGATGAAGTAATAGGAATACAAGGAAGTCTAGGAGATAAAATAATTTTTGCTAACATAATAATTCTTCCAGACGTACCTTTAATTCAAGAAATAAAAAAAAGCACAGACGAAGTTTATGCAGCAATATTATCCGACATACACGTAGGATCCAGTTATTTTTTAGAAAAAGAATTTCAAAGGTTTTTAGAATGGACAAAAGGAAATATAGGAGATGAAAAACAAAAAAACATAGCAAAAAAAACAAAATATTTTTTCATAGTAGGAGATTTAGTTGATGGAGTAGGAATTTACCCAAAACAAGATAATGAATTAAAAATTAAAGACATTTACAATCAATACGAAAAATTTATTGAATTAATAACTCAATTACCATCAGACAAAAAAATAATTATTTGTGCGGGAAACCACGATGCAGTAAGATTAGCAGAACCACAACCAACATTTCAAGGAAAATTTTATGAACTGCTTAAAAAAATACCGAACGTTACCATAGTATCAAATCCCTCATATATTAATATCCACGCATCAAATAATTTTCCGGGATTTTTATTTTTATTATATCACGGATATAGCTATGATTTTTATGCCAATAATGTTCAAAGCATAAGAAATTCAGGACTGGGATTATCAGATAGAACAGATTTAGTTATGAAATACTTACTACAAAAAAGACATTTAGCGCCAGTTCACAATTCTACACTCTACATTCCAGATCCAAAAAAAGACGCATTAATTATAGATAAAATACCTGATTTTTTTATTAGCGGACACATTCATAAAACAAAAATAAATAATTACAGAGGAGTAAACATAATAACTGGAAGTTGTTGGCAGGAAAAAACGGATTTTCAAGAAAAAGTAGGACACGAACCAGAACCTTGTAAAGTTCCAATAATTAATCTAAAAAATAAATCAATAAATATTTTAAACTTTGAAAATGAACGCATCACCTAAAATACAAAAATATTTTGAACAATTACAAAAACAAGTAAAAACAGAATATTTTATAGCTAGCGAATCAAGAAAACACAACTTAGATCCAGAACCATTTGTTGAAATGGAACTAGCAAACAATATGGCAGAATTAGTTGTAGGACTAATAAGTGTTGTAGCGCCACAAATAAAAAATAAAGGAATAGAAAAAAGGATTCTTAACTTAGAAGAACAATATGGTTTATTAGATTGGAGAGTTTCATTCACAATAGCATTAGAAGTCGCTCAAGAAAATTTTTGTAACTTTGAAAATAAACAAGAAGCAATAGAAACAGGCATAAGAATAGGTTTTGCATACGTAACTTTAGGGGTTGTAAGTTCTCCATTAGATGGATTCATAGGTTTAGAAGTAAAAAAAAGAATGGATAATAGAGGAGATTATTTTTGTTTGAACTTTGCAGGCCCGATAAGAAATGCAGGAGGAACAGGCGCATCAGTTTGTGTTCTAATAGCAGATTATATAAGAAAAAAAATGAACTATGATGTTTATGATGCGCAAGAAAAAGAAATTAAAAGAGCAATAACGGAATTACAAGATTATCATGAAAGGATCACAAATTTACAATACTTTCCCAGTCCTACAGAAACAGAATTTTTAATCAAAAACATTCCTGTAGAAATAGGAGGAGATCCTTCAGAAAAATTTGAAGTATCAAATTTTAAAGATTTACCAAGAATCCAAACAAATCTTTTAAGAAGCGGTTATTGTTTAATACTTTCATCTTGCATACCATTAAAAGCACCAAAAATATGGAAACAATTAAGCGGATGGGGTAAAGATTTCGACATGGAACAATGGAATTTTCTAGAAGAATTCTTAAAAATACAAAAACAATCAAAAGCAAAAAGTTCAGAAAAAAAATCCAGTGAAAAAATAAGTCCCGATTATACATACATCAATGATTTAGTTGCAGGAAGACCAGTTTTAGGAGATCCCTTAACACAAGGAGGTTTCAGATTAAGATATGGAAGATCAAGAGTTTCAGGATATTCAAGTCAAAGCATACACCCAGCCACTAAATTAATACTGAATAGTTATATTGCAGTTGGAACACAATTAAAAGTTGAAAGACCTGGAAAAGCAACATCGTTAACTTCTTGCGACTTAATAGAAGGACCAACAGTAAAATTACATAATGGAGATGTGATAAAATTAAATTCAATAAAACAAGCAAAAAAATATTCAAAAGAAATACATAAAATATTATTTTTAGGCGATATTTTAATAAGTTATGGAGATTTTTTTGACAGAGCACACCCATTAGTGCCAGCAGGATATTGTGAAGAATGGTGGGTTCAAGAATTCAAGAACAAACTTTCAGAAAACTTAAATGAAACCACTCAACTATTACAAATCGAACAAGAAATATTACAAAAGTTTTTAGAAAAACCATTAATTAACAGACCAACAATAGAACATGCATTAATAATATCAGAAAAATTAAAAATACCCTTACACCCCAAATACACTTATCATTGGGATTTGTTAAACGAAGACGAACTAAAACAATTACTTTCATGGTTTGAAAAAGCAAATTTCGTTGAAGAACAAAAGGTAGTATTACCATTAAAAGAAGAAAAAATAATTTTAGAAAAAATAGGATTACCACATTCAATAATACAAAAAGATTTTGTAGTGATAAATTATCCTGAATCTATAATTATTAAAAAACTATTTTTTAACAATAAAACACCTTACACTAATCAAACAGTATTAGAATATTTAGAACAAAACTCTGGACTAATAATAAGAAAAAAATCAGGCACTTTCATCGGAGCAAGAATGGGCCGGCCAGAAAAAGCAAAAATAAGAAAATTAACAGGCAGTCCACACATGCTTTTTCCAGTGGGGGATGAAGGCGGAAAATTTAGAAGCATACAAAGTTGTTTAGAAAAAGGAAAAGTAACATCTAATTTTGCACAATACTTTTGCAAAAAATGCAATAAAACAGTTGTTTTACAAGTATGTGAATACTGCGAATCACACACAGAAAAGCAATACTCTTGCAAAGTTTGTGGCAATACAAAAGAAGAAAAATGCAAACAAGAAAAACATTATTTAGCAGTTAGAAAACAAATAAAAATACAAGATATTTTTTCTGCTGCACTTAAAAAATTAAAAATGGCCTCGTATCCTGATTTAATAAAAGGAGTTAGAGGAACAACAAACAAAAAACACATTCCTGAAAACATAGCTAAAGGAATTTTACGAGCAAAACATGATATTTACGTAAATAAAGACGGAACAACCAGATATGACATGACTCAATTACCAATAACACATTTCAAACCATTAGAAATAAATACTCCAGTAAAAAAATTAAGAGAATTAGGATACGAACAAGACATTCACGGAAAACCATTATTACAACTAGATCAAGTGGTTGAATTATTTCCTCAAGACGTAATACTTCCTGCTTGTGAAGAAGCAATAGAGGACGGTGCAGATAAAGTATTATTTAAACTAGCAAATTTTATTGACAACTTATTAGTATCATTTTATGAACAAAAATCATTTTACAATTTAAAAACAGAACAAGATTTAATAGGACATTTAGTAATCGCATTAGCACCCCACACATCAGTGGGAACTATCGGAAGAATAATAGGATTTTCAAAAACACAAGGATTTTTTGCACATCCATTACTACACGCAGCTACAAGAAGAGATTGTTTTACAAAAGAAACCAAAATCCCTTTGGAAATTAATGGAATTTGGAAAAATGTGAATATAGGTGATTTTGTTGAATCTTTAAATCCCGATCAATTAGTTGATAGTTTTGGAACAAAAATAAAAAAAGTTAACAATGTATTTACTTTAGCTTACAATTTTCAAACTAAAAAAATTGATAAGTTTCCAATCAAATGGTTTTCAAAACACACACCACAAATAATTAAAGAAGTCATATTAGAGAATGGAAGATCAATTAAAACCACAACCAGTCATAAGTTTCTTGTTACAGAAAACGGGAAGTTTGTTAAGAAATCTGCTAGCGAGCTAAAATGCGGAGATAAAATACCAGTTCCATTTGATATAAATTTACCTTCTAAAAAAATCACTGAAATAAATTTTGCAGAATATTATAAAGAAAATAATGACTTATTTGTGAGACAAATAAACAAAAAACACTTAAAATTATTAAAAAAACAGAGAAAAACACTTTGCAAAAAATTAAATATTAAAGAACACTCTTTTTTTAATTTTCAAAACAGAGACAGTTATCCCATATCTTTAATAAAACAAACTAAGATAAATTTGAACGAGGTCCGAATAGGGTTCAAAAGGAACTTTCTTTTATACAATTCAACAATAAAACCAGGAAAAGACTTGTTAGAAATAATAGGTTTATATGTTGCAGAAGGATTCACTAGAAAAAATACTTCAAGGAACGGATTTTTTCAAACATCTATCGCGTCAAAAGATCCAAAAATAAAAAACAAAGTAAAAAAAGTATTTAAAAAATATTTCAAATTAACGCCAACTGAAGACTACGAAGATAAAGTTACTTTTTCAAGTAGATTAACTTATGATTTTTTTACAAACATTTTAAAATGTGGACACAATGCAAAAACTAAAAAAATACCTGAATTAATACTCAATTCTTCAAAAGAACAATTGGCTGCTTTTTTAAGAGGCTACTTTGAAGGTGATGGAAGTACAGATACTAATGAGTTAAGAGTGTCCTGTGATACTGTAAGCTCACAGCTAATATTTGATCTCGAAATAGCTCTAGCAAAGTTTGGAATTTATGTAAGAAAATATTCTTATGCTAAACAACCAGGCCCTCAAGTGAGAAATTTCTATTTAAGAAAAAATAGAGAAATACCTACTTTTCAAATTACAAAATTAACAATACCCAGTAATTTCTGTCACAAGTTCGCAGAACAAATAAACTTTTTGTCTGAAAGAAAAAAAAATACTTTAAGAAAAAACCTTCGCAGAAAAATAAAAGGCACAAAAATATGTTATGATAAAAGTTTCGCTTACCTAAAAATAAAAGAAATTAAAAGTTGTAATGAAGAGACCTCTTATTGTCTAAACGTGCCAAACACCAACACAGTTATAGCGAATGGAATGTTAACCGCACAATGCGATGGAGATGAAAGCTGCGTTTTATTATTAATGGATGCTTTCTTAAATTTTTCAAGAAACTTCTTACCAGATTCAAGAGGAGGAACAATGGATGCACCATTAGTTTTAAGATCAGTAATAATTCCAGGAGAAGTAGATGATATGGTATTCCATTTAGATATTGCTTGGCAATACCCACTGGAATTGTATGAAAAAGCGCAAGATTACGCAATGCCTTGGGAAGTTAAAATTCCCTTATTACAAAAACATTTAGGAACACCAGATCAATATGAAAACATGGGTTTTACACATGATGTAACAAATCTTAACACTTCAGTTTTATGTTCTGCGTACAAAACATTACCTACAATGCAAGAAAAATTATTAGGACAAATGGATTTAGCAGAAAAAATTAATGCAGTAAACACTAGCAATGTTGCACGATTAGTTATAGAAAAACATTTCTTAAGAGATTTAAAAGGAAATTTAAGAAAATTTTCAAGCCAAGTGTTCAGGTGTGTTAATTGTAACGAAAAATATCGCCGCCCGCCATTAATAGGTCGTTGCATAGAATGCCACGGTAAAATAATATTCACAATATCAGAAGGAGGGATAGTTAAATATTTAGAACCAACAATTAGTTTAGCAAAAAAATACAATTTAGATCCTTACCTTGTTCAAACAATTGATTTATTACAACAAAGAATAGAAGGAGTATTTGGTAAAGACAAAGAAAAACAATTAGGACTGGGCGCGTGGTTCGGTTAATCAATCATGTATCAAAATTATTTGAACGTGAGGTATTCCATTAACATACTTAATATCTTCCTCACTAATTAATTCTTCTTCTAAAGCTAAATTAACACTTCTTTTACCAACAACATTAATCTGATCTGCGTTTCGCATTAAATCACCTATTTCAACATCACTTCTTTTATCACCATCATAAAAACTTTTTTTAACATCTAAAATTAAATTTCCCTCTTCAAAAATTTTTCCAACTAATTCTTCATCACAAATAGCAACAATACTTTGTTTATTCAATTTATGTATTTTTACTAACATTTTACGCTTTAACTGAGTTTTTAGCACCACACGCTAAACATTTCATCATATTAATGTTATTTTCTTTTTTAATTTCAGTATCCGGCTTACCACATTGAGCGCATAAAACATAAACAATAGCGTATTCTTTAATTTTTTGATTAATTCTAGAAGCAGAAATTTTAGCACCTAAAATAAGCAATCCTGATCGTTTAATCTCACCAGGAGTGGCTAATTGCTTAAGTAAAAATTTTAATAAATGATCAATAGGACGTCTTAAAATTTGAGCTACTTGTTGAAAATTACTAATAACAGTCTTATTGCCTTCTAAATGACCTCGAATTTTAGGAACTTCAAAACGTTCAATTTCATGAACAATAGCAGGCATGTTATCTTGAGCTCGTTTTAACAAGTTATTATAATTCATTAAAATACTAATTAAAGCACTCATTTATAAAATTAATTGTTATTTAGGTTTAAAAAACAAAACTTTTTAAATGGCGCTTGTTCTTAAATGATTGAAAAAGATGGTGTTAGAATCATTAATGAATCCTTTCCAAGCAGAAAAGCACCCGTTAGGAATACTGGCATTAGGTGCAATATATGCAACTATAGGTTTATTCTTAGCATTGTGGGTTTTTGAAAACCAAGCAGGAATAGTGATGGTATTCTTAACAGTTCTAGCATGTGTTCCATTATTTTATCAAACAATGATTTTTGAAGAAAAAAAAACTTTAAAATCAAAATCAGAATGGAGATTGATAAAAGAACACGGGAGAGCATTTTTATTTTTTATAATGCTATTCATAGGTGCAACAATGGCGTTTACATTTTGGTATACAGTTTTACCTTCTGAATCTGTTGAAAAAGTATTTAATGTACAAATGGACACAATCAACAATATTAATAGCGATGTTTCAGGAAATTTTGTAGGAACACCATTTCAACAAAAATTATTTGGACAAATAGTGCTTAACAATATTAAAGTAATGATTTTTTCATTATTTTTTTCATTATTATACGGTGCAGGAGCCATTTTTATACTCGTATGGAACGCATCAGTAATCTCTGCAGCATTTGGAAATTTCATAAGAACATACGTATCTTACTTGTTAAACATAATGCAATTACCTACACTTTCAGCATATACAAAAGTAGTTTCCTTATCAGTACTAAGATATTCATTACACGGAATTCCTGAAGTGCTTGCTTATTTTGTAGCAGGTTTAGCAGGAGGAATTCTTTCAGTAGCAATAATAAGAAAAGAATTTAATTACAAAAAATTTGAAAAAATAATGCTGGACTTCACTAACTTAGTTTTTTTAGCATTACTAATAGTTTTAATTTCAGGAGTAATAGAAGTTTATATAACGCCCGTAATTTTTCAAAATTATCATCAATCAATATTAACTCCTTAAATTATTATAAAATTTTAACTTTTCCAGGACTGGGTTGAAAAATTTCCCCTTCCTTTAACAAAACTTTAAGTTTTTCTTCATTAGCACTATTTTCTTCAATCAAAACATCCACGGGAGCACCACTACCATCATCCAATTCTTCTATTCGTTTAATTAAATTATCTTCTTTTATTTCAACACTTTTTTCTTCAACAACATCATAATTTCCTAATTCTATTTTTCTAATTTTTAACCATTCAATACTTGTTTTTTTAATTATTTCAGGAACTATATACTTACTTCCAAACTCTCTAGGTTTACCAATAACTAGAACTAAATCACCAATATTGAAAGTTTCAAAAATATTTTTTTGTTCAAAACTTTTCAATAAAATCATTCCAGTACTATCATCCAATTCAGCTTCATTCTCTTCAATTCTCAAACCAACTAAAGTGCCAATAACATTAACTCTAAACACTTTAATCTCGTTAAAAATCAAATAATTAGGATTCATACCTGCCTCCTTAAAATAAGAAGAATTTAAAATATCTACAATTCGAAGCTTTTTAGCAAATAAATCGTTCATTACAGTTAAGAAACCTTTTTTGTTTAAAAAATTTTAAGAAGATTTAAAAACGCCTTTTGCTTCAAATACCTTAAAAAATGGTGAATTCAGCATTAGTAGAGTACATTAATCAATATAAATCACAATATAGCATTAATACTTTAAGAACTTACTTAATTCAACAAGGTTACGATCCTAAAGACGTAGACGAAGCTATAAATGCAACAATTAAGAAAAAACCAATAATTTTACCAATATTAATTGTGCTTGCTTTGATTTTTAGTGTATTTTTAATTTATTATTTTTTTCCTTCACAAAAAATAGAATTACACGTAAAAATAACTCCAGAAAAAACAACAGTATTACAAGAAGAAACATTGTTTTTTTCAGCAATTTTTGGAACTAACACAGAAGAACAAGGAATTTTCAATTATATATTATTTAACGAAAAAAACGAACGATTAATTGAAGAAACAGATTATTTAACAGTTAAAAAACAAACAACTAAAAAATTTCCATTAAACTTAGCCAATTTACCTCCTGGCAAATACAATTTAAAATTATATTTCAAAATAAAAAATGAAGAAGCCAACGATTTCTTCGTTTTTGAAATAATGACAGAACAAATAAATAAAACAATAATTCAAGAAGTAAAATGTCCTTATTCTTGTGATGATCAAAATCCAACAACAAAAGATGAATGTATTCAAGGAAATTGCGTTAATACAATGATCACTCAATGCGGAAATGATTCTTGTGATTCCAACGAAACAGTGCTTTCCTGCCCTCAAGATTGTAAACCTAAAAAAATAATTACGCAAATGGATTTAAAAAAAACTGCTTTAAGCATGGCACGATCAGATCCAGAACAAGCAGCAAATACTTGTTTACAATTAACTACAGGAGATGATGATTGTTTAAGTGAATTAAACGAATCAACAGATAATCCTGCTTTTTGCAACGTAATAAATAACTTGGAAATTAAAGATTCTTGTTATTCATCATACGCGTTAAGAACAAATGATTATACCATTTGTAATTTAATAACCGATACTAAACAACAAAAAGCTTGCTTTAATGTAAAAAAACTTTCAAATTCTACTTAAAAATCCGTGTTTTGGTTCATAAACATCTCCTGCACGCTTCAATTTTTGAATAACTTCTTCAACTTCATGCTCTTCCAATCCATGCTCAACAGCAGATTTAAGTAAATCTTCTAAAGGAATTAATTTTCCAACTTGTTTCTCTAATTCAATGATTAACTCTTTAATTTTCATCAACTTATTCCTTTGAGTCGCAGGCATTTCAGTAGCAATCCTATCAATATCAATAGTTCCAGTTTCTTCATCAAACGCTACTTGTCTTAAACAATAATCCAATAATTCAACAGCACGTTTAGCATCTCTTTTCATAACTTTATCACTCAATCTTAACTTAGCGCCCGCCTCGGACAATCTAACTAAACCTTCTAATTGTCTTGCAGAAATGGGAATAGACTTATTTCCAGATTTAGCCGCTCCAATTCTTAACTTTAAAAAATAATTTTTGATCTCATCAATCGCCGCTTGAGTTAGTTTAGGAAAAAAATTTTGTTTAGCATACGCAATATATTTCCTTAACAATTCAGTAGAAATTTCTGCATCATTAGTAGTATCATCTTTATGCAAGTCAAGAATGAAACTAGCTAGTTTTTCATCTTTTTTTTCATCAGGCAAATCTTTAATCGGAAAAATCAAATCAAACCTATTAATCAATGTTGAAGGAAGATTAATTTGACTAGCAACAGTTTCATAAGGATCAAACCGACCAAATTTAGGGTTTGCAGCCGCAATAATTGTTGTTTCACATCTTAAAGTGGCCTGAATATTAGCTTTACTTATTGAAACACTTTGTTGTTCCATAGCTTCGTGCATTGACCAAGTATCTTCTTTACTCATTTTATCTAATTCATCAATTGCAGCAATACCTTTATTTGCTAAAACTAACGCTCCCGCTTCCAAACTCCAACCTTGAATAAACTCATCTTTTACGACAGTTGCAGTAAGGCCGGCACCCGACGCACCTCTACCGGTTACATATCTTGCTTTGAGCCCTATCGTACCTACCCGCTTAAGCAGTTGACTATTATGAACAAATATATTGTTTGCAATAAAGTTGTGAACATCTTCAACTTGCAAGTCATAAACCCACTGGCTTAAAGGAGGGATTTCTTTTATCATCTCTATTTTATCCCAAAATATGTCTGAAGTGCTTAATAAGTCCAGCCTGGCTATTTCAGTTAAGAACAATTTTTTTTTCTTCAGATGTGAAATAATCTGATACAGTTTTGATCTCGAGGGCAGCCTATCTCCTCTTTCATAATGTTGGTAACTGGTTCTAGCAATTCCTAAAGAGTTCTGACAAACATTCATTTTTTTTCTTAAATCAATAAATACTCGATTTAGATTTGGGACTACATCTAAGTTAGTATTGAATATACCATTACTAACATCATTAACATATTTGAATTTTTTGTTTAAGAAAGGAATGGCTTTAACTAATTTTACTGCTTCAATGCCGCTTACCCTGAGAATGTAATACGTTTTTTTCCATCCATTTACTCCGCCGTTTTTTTTACCTATTTGAGATATTATTCCTAATCTTTGAATAAGAAACTGCAGATCTTTCACAAGTTCTTTGCTTGCAGAAGAAATATTAATCCTTCTTTTATCTTTTGAAACATCCGCCTCGCAGTCTAAAAAAGCACTTATGAAATTTTTGATATTAGTTTCAGAACTTATTTTTATAACTGATGGAATTCTTTTCTCAGCAGATTTTTCTAAAATTGAAGGGTTTAATTTATACAAGAATCTTCCCAAATTTGTTGAGCAGGTATAAACTTCAACAGCAGTTTTTCCCTTATGAGGCTTTCTTTTTTTTACGTTTAAACCAAACAATTTTTTAGTACAACATCCAAAATCATCAAGAAGTTCTTCATTATTATTAGTGAATGTTATCATCCAGGAGCTTTTTCTTTTTTGAACGTACCCGTCCCCTATAACGTACGCAAGAAATCTACTTAATTCAGGGTTTATTTTTTTTGGAATGCTTATTTTTTTCAAATTACAAGTTTTACCAAGTTCAAATTTAATGTCTAACTCGTTTTTCCCTTTCAAATTTATCTTTCTAGGAGTAGCAATAAATTCTCCTTCTTTGAAATCTTTAGCTTTTTTTGAAGTTATAAATCCATTTTGTGAAATAAAGAAAGGATGAGTTGGTGTTACTATGATTTCTTTACCGGTTTGAGTTCTGAATACCAACATTTTTCCAGGCGATTTTCTTTTCCAAGCGATAGTTGCTTTTTTTTTCTCAATTTTCCCTTCATAATTCATAGCAAACACAAGTTCATTTATTTTTGAATAAGTTCCATCATCAATAATATTTTTGTTTTTTTTAAGAGCATTTTCAACTATATCTTTTATTTTGCTACTTTTTCCATTTGCGAGCAGTATTTCTGTATTTCCGTCAACACACTTCCCTCCTCCAGGATCGCCGACTAATAACATATGAATATCTCCTCTAGTTATTCCTCCATCATCTCTAACTTTTCTAACTCCACCAACTAATTGTAGCATTAAAGCTTCTTTTATTTTTTCATGACCATAAATTGATGGTGCAACAGAACTCACTAATTTACCGAACAATCTAGGATCTTTGCTTAACTCAATTATTTTTTCTTTTTCTTCTTTATTTATTGTTATATCACTAAAATCTTCTTCAACACTATCCACACAATTAGCTTCAAAAACAAGATCGAACTTAGTGCTTTGAGCACCACTTCTAGTTATTATAGGTATTTCCTTAATAACTCCGCTAATAACAATTCTACTTCCAGGATTAGTTCTTTTTTCACTCAAAGGACTTACTAAATCATTTTTTAAAAAAATATCTAATCTTTTAGGTTGTTCTCCGCCATCTAATTTTTCAGGAATTTCTTCCAAAACCAATCCTTGCGCGTCAACTAATTCTTTACTTAATAATCTGAATTTTCCTTTTCTACCACAACTACATCTGGAAGGTTCTTTAAATTTATTATCTAA
>Ga0210057_1003129_pt1 | contig 23015 bp, 20 predicted proteins | sample CryGeyCG2114_010_2_FD_183968 | JGI IMG/M metagenome (GOLD analysis project Ga0210057, IMG submission 183968) | Groundwater microbial communities from aquifer - Crystal Geyser CG10_big_fil_rev_8/21/14_0.10 (SPAdes) (version 2) | ecosystem: Environmental > Aquatic > Deep subsurface > Groundwater ...
GCCATTCTCCACCCAGAGCGATTATTCCTTTTTCAATATCAGCCACTCCTTTAACCATTTCCACATAAAATTCTTTAGCCAATTCCTCCAATTCCAGTTTTGTTATTTTTTCTGTGATAATTTTTATATTCATACTATTTCCCATGACATTTTTTAAACTTTTTACTAGAACCACACGGACAAGGGTCATTTCTACCCACATCTTTATATTCTGATTTATTTTTTGAAGCAATATCTTGATCGTCAGTAACACCAGTTATTTTCAAGGCCTCTTTTTCCACTTCTCTTTGTGCTGTCAAATTAATAGCTGATTCATCTACTTTAGTTATAGTCCCTAAAATCGCATTTTCAATAGACTCCTCCATTTCTTTAAAAAGTTTTAAACCCTCTTTTTTGTATTCTACCAAAGGGTCTCTTTGTCCGTATGCCCGCAAATTGACGCTCCCTCTCAAATAATCCATAACCTCCAAATGCTCCACCCAAAACATATCAAAAGTCTGAAGACTAAGTTCTCTAAAAGCTTTCATAAAATTATCTTCTCCCAAATCCAATCTTTTTTTAGAAATTGATTCTTTTATTTCTGGCAAAGCGTTAAGAGATATTTTATCCAGATATTTTAAAGTTATTTCCCTGTCTCCCATCAAGATATCTCTCCTTCTTTCATAAAAAGTTTTTCTTTGAAAATTTAAAACATCATCATATTCAAGAATATGCTTACGGGCATCAAAATTTAAACCTTCTATTTTTTCTTGGGCGCTCTCCAAAGACCGAGTGATCAATCTATTTTCAATCGGTTCATCTTCTGGGATGCCAAGTCTTCCCATCATTTTTTTGACAGTATCAGCAGCAAAAACCCTCATAATATGGTCTTCCATAGAAACAAAAAATTGAGTCTCACCAGGGTCTCCCTGCCTACCTGCTCTTCCACGAAGTTGATTGTCTATCCTCCTGGCATCATGTCTTTCGGTACCTAAAACAAAAAGCCCACCCAGATTTTTTACTTTTTCATAAGCTTCTTTTTCTAGAGGCGCTCCCCCAAGTTTAATGTCAATACCACGACCAGCCATATTGGTCGCTATGGTAACATTGCTCACTCTGCCGGCTTGAGCTAAAATTTCTGCTTCTCTTTCATGATTTTTAGCATTCAACATTTCAAATCTGACACCTTCCCTTTTCAGATATTCTCCCAATAATTCATTTTTTTCAATAGAAATAGTGCCGACCAAAACTGGCTGACCTTTATTTTGGAGTTCTTTAACCTTTCTAGCAATAGCCAAAAGTTTGCCGTTTTCTGTTTGAAAAATAAAATCATTAACGTCTTTTCTCTGCATTTCTTTATTGGTTGGTATGGCTACTGTATTTAATCCATAAACTTTATAAAATTCTTCACTAGAAGTAGTAGCCGTGCCTGTCATACCAGAAAGTTTGTGATACATCCTAAAATAATTTTGATAAGTGACAGAAGCAAAAGTTCTAGATTCTTTTTGAACACTCACCCCTTCTTTAGCTTCTATGGCTTGATGCAATCCTTCAGACCAACGTCTACCGGGCTGCAATCTTCCGGTATAAGGGTCAACGATGACCACTTCATCATCTTTAACCACATAATCTTTATCTTTAAGATACAATGCCTTGGCTTTGACTGCCGTTTCTAAATGATGAACCAATTTAATACCACCTTCAGCATAAATATTTTGGAGACCTAATATCTTTTCTGCCTTACTGATACCTTCATCTGTCAAAAATACTGCATGCATTTTTTCCTCCAGAGTGTAGTGCTCGTTTTCTTTTAGATGAGAAGCTATTTCAGTAAACTTTTTATACAAAGCATCAGAATCAGACGCTGGCGCCGATATAATAAGAGGAGTTCTGGCTTCATCTATCAAGATAGAATCTATTTCATCAATAATGGCAAAATAGTGATTCTTTTGTCTGACTTTATCATATTGATATTCAAGATTATCTCGCAAATAATCAAAACCAAATTCACTATTGGTGCCATAAGTGATATCAGCTTCATAGGCCTCTATTCGAGTGCAAGGTTTTAAAAATTCATGAACAATATGAAAAGATCCTTTTTTATCTCTTTCTTCATCTTTATCACTATCGCCATTTTCTGGATTATAAATAAAAGAAGAATCATGAGCGATTACTCCAACCTTCAATCCTAGAGCATCATAAATTTGTCCCATCCAAGCGGTATCACGACGTGAAAGATAATCATTAACAGTAACCACGTGTACTCCTTTACCAGCTAAAGCATTTAGATAAACCGGCAGTGTCGCTACCAAAGTTTTTCCTTCACCAGTACGCATTTCAGCAATACCCCCTTGATGCATCACAATACCTCCTAAAAGTTGCACATCAAAATGTCTTTCTCCTAAAGTTCTTTTAGCTACTTCTCTAACAACAGCAAAAGCTTCTGGCAAAATATCATCTAACGTCTCTTCTTTCTTAAGTCTTTCTCTAAATTCAAAAGTTTTAGATTTTAATTCTTCTAGATTTAATTTAGAGACGGCCTCTTCAAAGCTGTTTATCTTAGAAACAATGGGTGATATTTCTTTTATATACCGAGAACTTGCGTCTCCAAATATTTTATTCAAAAATGACATAATATCGCTATCTTACCATAAAAAGACCATAAATTGGAGACAAACAAAAACTCCATTATATGGAGTTTTTGTTTAAGCGGGAGAAGGATTATTTTCTCCTTTTTTTAGCTACTTTCTTTTTCTTTGCAACTTTCTTAACTGCTTTTCTTTTTGCAGGTTTCTTTTTAGCTGCTTTTTTTCTTTTTGCTGCCATTTTATTTATGTCCCGCAGAGCGGGATTGAATTATTTTTTTAAGCGCGCGCTTTTTAAAATTTTATAAAAAATTTTAGAGCGTTATTTAATTTTTAAAAAATTAAATATAATCGACCTGTTACAATTATCACTCTAAAAAAAAATTTAGTAAATGTTTTTTTGTAAAAAATGTGGATAACTAAAAAAATTTACTAAAATTTTTTTATAATTTTCAATTTATAATTTTTAATTTTCAGTAAATGTTCCAATTTTAAAATTTCTAAATTAATTCATTTGAAATTGTTTGCAAATTTTAAATTAAAAATTAAAAAATTCCGACTAGTCGGAATTTTTTATATGTCGTCGCGTGGATGACGGAAGCTATCTCCAAAACAAATGTCTATGTGAGTGCGAACCGTCACCCGCGCCACAACACACCTTTAATAATACACTCTCTTTTCTTAATTTCAAATTTTTTAAAAAAACAAAATAGTATTGCTTCAAGAGCATTATCCTAGACCAGACGTAAAAACAATAGCTATTTTGTTTTTTTAGATACGAAAATGCCACCCGAGGGTGGCGCTTTCGCAGACATTCATTTGTGTGGGAATAACTATTACCACACTCACACATTAAGTATAGCACAAACTAAAATTAATTGCAAATTTAACTGTTGATAACGTTGAGGAGTTAGAGGTAAATGGCTAAAATCAAAGACTCCTTATTATTTTTTTGTTTGTGATAAATCACTAAATATTTTCTTTGCTAAATGATGGGCAAAATTTACCGCAACAGCATTTCCAATCATTTTATATCCGTCAGCAATATCACGATATTTAAAAATAAAATTATCAGGAAATGTTTGAATCCTTGCACATTCTCGAACGGACAAGCGACGATATAAATGTTCTTTGCCGGGAACAAAAATTCTTTTATTTTGACTTATAAATTTCATTTTCGGAGCTTGCGGATGAATTGGAGCATGGCGACCGCCAGCTTGAATTGTAAAAGAAGGCTCATCCCATGAACGAACACGATTTCGCGACATATAAATTGAAGAAAAACCGCCATTCATGTATTCGTGATTTGGAATTTTCAACACATCGCCATTCGTTTTGTTTTTATCTAAAGCAGGTTTTGCTAAACGCAAATCATAAATAGCGTCCTTTAATACGGGTTTATATTTTTGTAGTTCTGGAAATTCAAATTTTTTCTTTAATTTCTTATTATATCCCACGATAATGACACGCAATCTATCTTCTGGAACATCATAATCATTCGCATTTAATAATTTGCAGGAAATTTCATATCCAGCATTTTCAAATTCTTTGATTATGTTTGAAAAAGCTTCTTTGTGTTTAGGATGAAGGATTCCCGACACATTTTCTGCAAGAAAAAATTTTGGCTGTTTCTCTTTTAATAAACGGATGTAGTCGTAAAACAATTTTCCTCGTTTATCATTTATCCCACGTCCAGCTCCAGCCTCGCTCCAACTTTGGCAAGGTGGTCCACCGATGATTCCGTCAACATCGGGAATTTCAGAAGCAGGAACATCAACAATACTTCTTTTATCAAGTTTTGTTTTCGGAAAATTGTGTTTAAAAGTTTCCCAAATTGTAGGATCGTATTCATTTGCCCAAACGACATAAAAACCAGCTTTTTCAAAGCCCAGATCAAGTCCTCCTGCACCTGTAAACAATGAAGCTATTTTCATAATTATTCATAACTAATGTTTAATGTATTTTTAAATAATTTTTTTGGTGATTTCAAAAGATTTATATCAAATTTCAAAGATGATTCAACTCTAGAACTGGCATTGTGAATACGAAAAGAAAGCGTCCAATCATTATTCATAGTTACTATTGCTGTTGTTTGACTATTTGTTTTGAAACAAATATCAATAATTTCTGTTGGTAATGGAACTTTTGGGGTTTTGTATTTTGGAAGAATATCATTAAAAGGCAAATTCAATGTTCCGTTTAGATTGTAAGCGTGTATCTCCACACTATTTTTACCTTTAATAACTTTGTAAAAATCTTTATTCCCTACGAGGTATGCGACTAGGTTAGACGCTACTTTTTTAGAATCTTTTTTGTAAAGTTTTTTCAACTCTTTTATAAAAGCTTTTAAGATTGGGATATAGATTGACGAATGATAATCGCCAAGCTCACTCCATTTTTTCTTTGCACCACTTTCTTTCCTGATTTTTTCCAAATTATCAAAAATAGGTATTACTGTCTCAAAATACTCTTTTGATGTTTTTACCCCAAGCCATTTTTCGCCAAAATCAATGTTTGAAGATAATCGGGAATGTTTTACTGCGTGATGATTGTTTTTAGCTGATACTCCAATTTCCCATTTTTGCAATAAACGAATTGCTAAAACATCTCTTACATCACCAGATTTCCCGTGTTGATCTGATAAAATTTCAAGTTGCAGAATATCATCTTTGCCAACATCATTTGTGAGGCGTGGCTCTATGTCCATTAAAAAATTAACCGCAAAACTAGCAGTAAGCAAATAATCACTTTTCTCATTTTCACTTACATTTTCAAAACAACCTTTCGCAATTTCAAAAGAAGAATTTTTAATAACCTCAAGATTTGTTTTGTCTTTTAATTTTTCTTCAAATTGAACAAGCAAAGCATATTCAAAAGATTTTCCAGTTGTCATTTGTCTTGATGTAGTAGTAATCATAATTTTATTATTACATTTTTCCCCCTATAAATAAATCGTTTTCGTAGCGGAGCGGAGAAAACACCTTATACCCCTCTTTAATTAATGAAAAAGAAATTTGAAAATTTTTTAAAACAATTGGGTGCCTGTCCCCATTTTTTACGGATTTCTCCCAGCTTTTATTTCATTTATATAAAATTCTCCTTGTTCCTTGAAAGTAGGGTCTAAAATAATGATTTCTTCCAAAGTTTGAATAGCTTCTGTCCTTCTGTTTGCTTGCAAATAGGCGGCAGTAAGAGTGATTCTGTGCTGTAAATTACTTGGGTCAAGCCCTATTCTTTTGTTGGCTATATTTATTATTTCTTGATATTGATTCAATGATAGCAATATAGTCAAATACCTATCATCAAAGACCAATTTTGATTCTGGTATTTCACCTAAAATTTGCGATCCTGTGACGGCATCTCCAGAAGCAAGCAATGTTAGGCCGTATATAAATTTAGCTTCTTCAAATGAAGTATCAAGTTCATAAGCAATCTTAGCCGACCCTAGAGCTTCGTTTGTTTTCCCATTAAGAAGATAGTTGCTTGTTAATTCAAAATACATTTGTTGTTTATTTGGAGAAAGTTTTTGAGCTTCTGCCACTTGTTCTATAGCTTTTTCATACAAACCAAATCTTGAAAGAAAAATCCCATAAAACAATCTGTAGCGAGCATCATTTGGCACTCTTTCTAACTGTTTATTAAAAGCATTATCTACCGCGTCAAACAATTCTTGCTTAAATTCAGTTGAAATATTTTGATTGGTCGCCATAGCAATGGCTGTTTGAGATATGTGTTCTAAACTTTCAGAAAAACCCATACCACTAGAAAGGGGCTTGGTATAAATTTTAATATCTGCCACTTGTCCTTGATTGTTTGTTTTCAAAACTTCTAATAAATCTTTATTTTGTTGCCAAGGTAAATAAATAACAAAATATACAACTCCTATAGTCAAAACCAATATCAAGGCCTCTATTATAGGTCTTCCTTTTTCGTTATCAAACATTTTTGTCATTTTTGCTGAAATATTATCCCACAAGGAAAGATTTATCTCTGAAGTATGCGAGTGAACATAAGCCAAAATAGTAAAAAATAAAATATAGCTACTTATCTGGTCAAAAACGAAAAGATTATTAAAAAGGTAAGCAGAGACAAGCCCAAGCATTATAGCTTTTTCATTTTTAGACAAGTTTTCATTTTTAGATTTAAAGATATAAAAAAGCAAAGCAAAAAGAATAGAAGCGTAAGAAATAAAACCTAAAAGTCCCCCGGCTACCAACCAATCAAGTGGAGTGCTATGAGCCCTATCAAACCATGGCTCCTGATTATACATACGTGAATCATAATATTTATTGAAAACAAAATTAAAACCTTCTTGTCCCCAACCCAAAATTGGTTTTTCTACAAATCCTTTTATAGCCATTGGCCAGACGAAATATCGGCCCTGAGTTTTAACTTCAGAAAAAGAAAGAGAGGAAAATCGGCTAAGGACAGGACTTTCTTTAACAAAAGTAGTGTTTTTAACTGCCAAAAATAATCCCACAAAAGCAATGAGTCCAATAAATCCCCCGAGAGCTACTTTTCTTATGCCGTCATTTTTTTCTGATTTAAATAAAAGATATACAAAAGTGATAAAAGCACCCCCAAGAATACCCAAGATGGCTCCCCTAGTAGCGGTAAAATAAAGAACAACCAAATCCATCAAGGCAATTATTACCAACAAAATTTTCTGCCATTTTTGTTTGAACCTAGCAAAAAGAAGAACTGCAAAAAATATATGAAAGACCATATAAATACCAAGATAACTGGCATTACCCAAAGTGCCATCTACTCGGACTCCTCCCTGATTGATAGTAATCTTGCCAGCCAACTGCAAGAAAGAATAAATAGCCATAACGGCAGAAGCAGCCAAACTGGTAGCAAGGAGCTTATTCCACAACTCTTGAGTTTTTAAAACTGAACCCATTACTATGAAGTAAGCGCCAAGATGAAGGAGAGTGATATATCCTTCCATTCTTTCATAATTACTCCAAAAAGCCTTAAAAGGATTTTGAGCAAAAATATCAGCAAGTCCCATCACCACCAAAAAAGTAAGCACTGCCCCTAATATCCAAGAAAACTTAGGTCTATAAGATTCGTCTCTTATAGCCAAAACAAGCCAAGTAGCAAAGACAATCTCAACTAAAAATCGGAAAACAAAAGCTTTGCCAGTTATAAAAGGAAAAAAAAGTGAGGAACTAACAATAAGTGGCACAAATGGCGCCGCAAAAAGCCCCGCCAATATTACATATCTAAGTTGATTGTTGGTCATAGAGAAAAGTATATCAAATATATTTTAAATTGAAAGTAATTAAAATTAATGATTAAATATAGTAACAAAATGGAAAACTTAAAAATAAAGCTTGTTTCCCTTCTCCGCTCTAGCGAAAAATACACCAAAACAGATATGGTTTATTTGACCAAAAACAGTTTTTGGCTGACAGGAGGGCAAATAATATCTTCCGCAGTATCTTTTGGTATGGCTATAGCCTTTGCCAACTTAGTTGACCAAAAAACTTATGGGATTTACAAATATATTTTTTCTTTAGTTGCTATTTTTTCTTCATTTAGTTTGACTGGCATAGGGACTGCCCTATTACAATCAATTGCAACAGGTTTCGATAAAACTTTAAAATTAGCATTCAAAAAAACTCTTATCTGGAGTTTTCCAATGATACTTTTAACGATAAGCGGAGCAATATACTATTTCCTGCAAGATAATTTTGGAATTGCTATATCGCTAATAATAATTGCCACACTCCAACCATTTATCAAATCATTTGAATTATATGGGGCATTTCTTAAAGGGAAAAAAGATTTTTCCAAAGGTGCTTTATTTGGTGCTATAACTGATGTAATAACGTCAGCATTCATTTTAACTACCATATTTTTTACCAACAATGTGGTACTGATGATCCTTTCTTTCTTTACTTCTTCTTTTTTAATAAATGGATTATTTTATAAGCATATCTTAAAAAAAATAAACACAGTTTCAGGAATAGACACTGAAAGTATATCTTACAGCAAACATTTAAGTCTTATCAATATTCTATCAAATATATCTTCCCAAATAGATAAAGTTATAATATTTCATTTTCTTGGAGCGGCTCAAGTGGCAGTATACACATTTGCTACCGCTGCACCAAAACAAATAAGGGGATTTTTGAGTATTGCCAGCACCATAGCTCTACCCAAACTTGCTACAAAACCAGCCAAAGAAATGCTTGTTTCAGTAAGAAATTCTTTTTGGGTATCCCTCTCTATATTAATACCAATAGTGACTATATATATCCTAGCAGCTCCATATTTATTTAAGATATTTTTTCCTCAATATATGGAAGCTGTAAATTATTCTAGAATTTATATTTTATTTTTATTACTTATGGGCAATATGTCTGAACTTGGATTAACGGCCTTAAAAGCAATCAAGCAAAAATATATTATTAATATCTCGTCTAGTATACTCAATATTATACTCATGCTTGTCCTATCTTATTTTTATGGAATTTGGGGAATAATATTTTCTATACTAATAACTAAACTTGCTACGGCAATAATATCCTATGTTTTATTAATAAAATTAAAAACACAAAATGAACAGTGAATTAAAAAATAAAATATCTAAGATTAAAATAATCGCTACAGATTTTGATGGTATTTGGACTAACGCAATGGTATATGTTGGTGATTCTGGCCAAGAAATGGTTCAGTGTAGTCGTAAAGATACTTTAAGAATTAAAGAGATTAAATCTCTAGGGATTGAAATACTTGTTATATCTAAAGAAAAAAACTCTGTAGTTTTTGAGCGTTGTCAAAAAATGGGAGTAGCATGTTTCCAAGGAGTTGATGAAAAAATTACACTCTTAAAAAAATTACTCGCAGATAAAAATTTGAGACCAGAGAATGTAGTTTATGTTGGAGATGATATTAATGACCTTGAATGCTTAAAATATGTTGGCTTGCCAATGACCGTTGCCGATGGTCACAAATTATGTAAAAAAATTGCCTTATACACTACCACCAAAGGTGGTGGTGATCATGCAATGCGAGAAATTTTTGATCTTATTTTAAATACTCGATCTTAAAATATAAAAAGTAAAGGGCGGCGAATGGCTCGTCGCCCCAGATCCAAAGGATCAAAAATCGCTTACCCGACGGAGCTTTTTCATTACTTCCGCTTCTCCAGGTAAAATTCGTTTAACCCCATCCCCACGCATTGCCTCTACCCGACGAGACATAGACACCATCTCGGCAAACTGCTCTGTAGTCAAGCTGGCCTTATGGTCGGAACCCGGTAGGTCACGGTCAAGAGTGATGTGAGTTTCGATGACCGAAGCCCCCATAGCAACTGCCGTCACGGGCGGGAATATGTCCACACTGTGACTGCTGTAACCAACCGGCACGGACGGATACATCCGGCACAAAGTCTCCATCATCAAAAGATTGGTGTCTTCATCTCTTGGCGGATACAAAGAGACGCAGTGGAGAAGAATCAGATTCTCCGTCCCCAAAATCTCTACCGCCTTCTGAATTTGTTCCAGAGTGGAACCACCGGTGGAAAGAAATACAGGTTTGTTTTTGGATCTCACCCGTTTTAAAAGATCAATATGAGTGAGACAAGGAGAGGCAATTTTGAACCACTTAACATCTTCAAATCCGTTTATGAAATGAGCACTCTGACCATCCCAGGCCGATGCCGACCATGTGATCCCTAATTCCAGACAGCGCTTGTTGATTAGGTCGTACTCTTTCATTCCAAACTCCAAGGCGTACTTCAAATCACCGTTGGTGGTGTCACCGCCTTGCTCCAGCCGAGCCAGATTTTCGGAAGGAAACACATCATAACGCACCCCCTCAATCACCCGCCGATCCATCGCATTCTGTATAATGCTCGAATCAACAACCCTCGAAGCTGCCAGCTCATCTCGTTTGTAGACAACCGGCACCGTCCTCTTTTGAAGCTTGACTGCATTAGCCCCAGCTTTGGCGGCCTCGTCAATGAGTTGAAGCGCCATTGGCAAGGAACCGTTATGATTTATTCCCACTTCGGCAATAAAAAAACAAGGATGACCATGACCGATCTTTCGACCATTAATCTGTACCATAGTAAAACCTCCACTTAAAACAATACCAGCAATTTAAAAAAAATAAATGTTTACAAAAATATTTAGTGTTATGTAATTATCCAACCACCATCTATTATCACTGTCTGACCTGTAATATAATCAGAAGCATTTGAAGCCAAAAAAACTAAAGTACCAGTTAAATCGTTAGGGTGACCCAATCTTTTCAAGAGAGTTCTTTCGGTCAATCTTTCGGTAAAGACCGTGTCTTTATTTTGAGATTTATGATAGTTGGGTATCGCTCCCGGGCAAAGAGCATTGACTCGAACGTATGGTGCATACCAAGCAGACATATAACGAGTTTGATTTAAAAGACCAGCTTTCATCATGCTGTAACCTGGTGGATTGAAATAACCGGTACCTTCATATAAAAGCGGATTAGGAGCAACAAAAGAATACATTGAGCCAATGTTGATTACAGATAATTTTTTCTTGCTTTTCTTGGCAAAATTACCAAAAATTTGAGTGGCTTGGAATGGCCAATAGAGAGCAGCATCAAAAGTTTTTTTCAGATGTTCATAAGTGGTTTTATAAACTATCCCCTTTTCTTTGTCATAAAATCCTGTATTGTCGGTAAAATCAAAAGCATTGTTTATTAAAATATTTATTTTCATTTTTGCTATTTTTTCAAAATATTTTTTAGAAAGTTCAATGTCATACTGATCTAGAACTTCAGCTATGATTCTTCCTTTGCCATACTTTTTCTCCATTTTCTTTTGCAAATTTTTAAGTCCTACTTCATTCTTATCCGAAACATAGAGTTTGCTAACACCTCCTTGAAGCAGACTTTCAGTGAAATACACACCAAAAAAACCAGCCGCACCAGTTAATACTGCTTTCTTGTTTTTTAGAGAAAATGGGTCTTTGATTTTGGTCATTTACTTTTTGTTAAATAAGTTGTATTCTAAAAACAGACGCTCTATACACAATACAAGAAGGAGAAGACGGATGCAAGCTACTTTAGAAACCCTAGGCCTAAGCAAGGATTCTAGAACCCACCCGGCCGATATTATATCAGAGATTCCAAGGGGTGCACTCTCTGGCGTTAAGGTGGCGTTTATTAATATGCCACTGCGTGAAAGCGCACGCCCTAACACTACCCCGGAAGGCCCACTGCTTCTAGCAACCCGTCTCCGAAAAGAGTTCGGGGTTAACGCTAGTATCATTGACCTTAACGCCTACCGCATCAAAGATGCAGAGGCTGAAAAACGAGGCCTAAAAAACGGTCGACACCTCAATCCTGAAGAGACCTACCACTTAATCACTCGCCACTTCCAAGAACATGGAGAGCCTGTGGTAGTTGCCCTTTCGGGTAAAATCACCACTCTGCGTTGGCAAGAAGAGGTGGTGAAAATGGTTCGCCAGATTTTGCCAGATATCTTTATTGTTTCTGGTGGTGGTTTAGCAACTGAACTTAAGCTTGGAATGTTTGTATATATCCCCAAACTTGATGCTGCCGCCCACTCCGAAGGCGACGATGTTATCGTTAAAATAATCTACGATGCCCTGATGGTCAAACGCCACGGCTGGAAATGGTCCATCGAAAACGGAACGCTGTCCCCGTATTACATTGGGGAAATTGCTGGGCGACACCGCCTGCTCTACGCTGGGGACCGGCCAAGAGATCTTAATGCTCTACCGCACGCTGATTTGGAGCTTCTGCGTACGGATGTGTATAATAATCCTCTGTTAGAGTGGTACCTTAAAGTCCCCGCATGGAGTGCCACTGCCAACAATTCTTCATCCGCCCCTTGGCGAGATGAGGATGTAGTTCCTAAGACTACTTCTGTTTCTAGTCGGGGCTGCCCCTTCGGTTGCACTTACTGCTTCCGGAAAACTCAAGGCGAGCGCAACTGGGGAGTTCGTTCGGCTGAGCACATTATGAAGGAACTCCTGGAGCACATAGAGAAGTACGACATTAAATTCCACGGTTTTCCCGACGACAACTTCGCCGTTACCTTAGGAAGGATCACCCACCTCAACAACCTCGTCCCTTGGGGTACTCACACCAGACTAGATGAAGTAGCCGGCCTCAACCCAAATACCAAAAGCACCGCCGAGGTGATGGCTAAAGCTGGCTGCAAGTACATTGGTTTTGGGCCCGAAAGCGCGAGCAAGCGAGTTTTGGAAGCTATTGGTAAAGGAGGCCACACTCTTTCCAACGGCTTCACTGAAGTAACCGTGGGTGGAGAAAAACATTCTTTCCCCACTTCCATGATTATTGGCATTCAAAATGCAGCCGAAAACGGTATCCACGGCAACTGCACTTGGATCGTCGGCTCGCCAACCGAAACCCTGATAGATGTAAAGGAGAGTGTGCTTTTCATACTCTGGCAGATGGAGTACTACGACCAATTCGGCACAAAGCCCGAAGCAGTAAACTCTCGGATGTTTACCATGACATGGTACCCGGGAGTTACTCTCATCAACCAGTCCAGAGTTAGAGCAGAGCTCTCGCGAGTGTTTGGACTTTCGTTCAGGCGAGTAAGTGATAACCCCAGTACCGTTCAATGGGATCCAGTGATGGACGAGGCTTTCCACCACTATCTCTTGCAACTTGATGACGCAACCAAAGTCCTTGAAGGTTACGGCGGTGAGCCGTTAAACTTCAGCGAAATGTCCACAGACCAGTTTATGCATGTCCGAGATTTGATTGACAACGGTCGGACTCTGGAAATCCTTAGCTTGTAACGTGTACTAAATTTTTTATCCTCAGCGGGGCGCTTGTAGCCCCGCTTTTTTATACGAAAATTATTTTTTAAAACAGAAGAAAGAAATTTCTTTGGAAAATATTTTAAGTGGTGGGAAGAAAACGACCTCTTTGGTTTCTAACTGATTGGCATGTTTTTTACCAGAGATTCTAATAGCTTTTGTCAGAATTTTTTGAATAGAAATTGGCAATTTTGAAATAATATTTTTAATTATTCTAAAAACAGGATTACCGCTTACCGTCCTCGCCAAATGAACAAATGAATGGAGTTTTAAACCGGCCTGTGCCCCATAGCCTATCCAATCTTTCAATCTAAATTCCCTCTCTCCGTTCATTCGTCTGGTCCATTTTATATTAGGATTTATGCTCATAAATTTTTTAAACTCAGTAGAATATTCGATATCAAGCAATTTATTCAAATCGTCTTCGTTTAAATAATTAGCCCTGGCTTTATCTAGACAAACTAAAAAACCTTCTGGTTTTAACACTCTGTGTATCTCCTTAAAAGTTTGATTCAACTCATCCGAGTGATGCAAAGAAAAGAAATCAAAAATAAAATCAACGCTATTGTCAGCGATTTCCATAAAAGAAAAGTCGCCCACACAAGGTATCACCTTATTTTCATTACCTATGGCAAAATTGGTAACAATTTCTGGCAATAAATTATCAACTATCGGTTTAGAAATTTCTAAAGCATACATTTTGGAAACTTTTGGAAAACTAACAATCAAAGAGCTAAAAAATCCACAACCCGCCCCTACTTCTAGTCCAGTGCCTTTAAAGACCCCCGAGAGAAGCTTTGTGTTTACAAAATTAAGCAAACTCATTACAGCATCAACAGTAATATTCGGTGCCACACCATCAAAAGTGAGTATTTTAACTTTTTCAAGAGAATTTTTTGAAGCCAAAGAAGAAACTATCTTGTCCCGATAATGAGCCTCTGTTTCTTTTACAAGTTCTGGGCGTATTTTCCAATACTGGGCAGGTTGCATATGTGCATTATATAATATAACCTTGGGATATGAAAATTGTTGCTATTATACCAGCCAAAGGAAAGTCTAAAAGTATTCCTAATAAAAATATTAAGAAATTTTGCGGTAAACCTCTTGTCGCTTGGAGTATTTTAATTGCTAAAGCCAGCAAGTCAGTCAGTCGAGTAATAGTATCTACCGACAGCGAAGAAATTAAAAAGATTGCCATAAAATATGGTGCCGAAGTACCTTTTTTAAGACCAAACAAATTGGCAGTTAATAATATAGGTATTGAACCTGTTTTACAACATACTTACGAATGGTTAATCAGGAATGAGAATTATAAGGCCGATATTTTAATTTTACTTATGCCCACTTCACCAGCCCGTCAAATCTTTCACATAAATAAAGCGATAAAAATATTTAAAAAAACCAAAGCAGATTCGGTAGTAGCGGTAAATGAAACTCCTGCCAACCATACACCTTATTGGACATTAACCAAACAAAACAACGGCAAAGTAACTTTATGGGGGAAAATTCCTTTAAAAAAAATATTGACCAGAAGACAAGATTTTCCACAGAAATGCTATGCTCGAAATGATTTGATATATGTTCTTAAACCAGAAAATCTTTATGATAAAGAAAAATCTAATCTATACGGGAAAAAAGTAGAACTTTATATTGTCCCAGATGCCAACAAATACGAAGCGGATATAAACACACGAGAGGATTGGGTAGAGGCGGAATACAAATGTCAAAAATTATTCAATCAAAATAATGCATCACTTATAAACTAACCTACTTTGTTATAATAATAGTTCCATTTGCATCAGGGATGGGAACAAAGTTAATTTTCATTTTATTAATAAATTTATCAACCGCCTTTTTAACTCCTGGCCAATTTTTATTATTGTAATCATGCACAAAAATAAAGCCTCCATTTACCAAATTAGGATAAAAAAAGTTAAGCCCAGCGAGTGTGGGTGTGTATAAATCTGCATCAATACTGACCAGACAGAAACTTGTCTTAACATCTCTAGCCGTATCAGGAAAAACACCTTTTTTAACAATGCATCTATTAGGATAAGGCATTTTATTTAAAACAATGTCTTCGCTTGAAACAAAAGATTTATTTTGAGTAGAAAAATTTGAGACATCATACGCCAATTGTTTATCATCAAAACCATCAAACGTATCGAAAAGATATATATCCTTATCCGGCAAGAGTAAACTTATTTCTCTAGAAAAATCAGCTTGATAAACTCCCAACTCTGCCAAATGACCTGAAATTTTATTTTCTAAAATCTTCTCAGTACATAGAAATAACGTGTAGTACCGATTGGTATCTGGAAAGAGAAATTTGACAGGTTTATATTTATTAATTTTATGATTGACCAAAATCCTAGCCAATTTTATCTCCTTCTTAGCTAAAAACCAAAAAGAAACCTTGGTAAGTAATCTATCAATTTTATCAGTAATTTTTTTTATTTTCATAGATTAATAAATTTTAAAATTTCATCCGTTACTCTTTTATTTGATTTGCCATCCATAAAATGGATTTGCTGTAGTCTAGTTTTTTCTCGGCCTTCAAATCGATACTTTGGATTTTCTAAATACTTATTTATTTCCAAGATTAACTCTTCTGGAGAATTGGCCATACTAACTCCGCCACAAGCAACCATCTTCTTCATATGATCTTCATTGTAATAACGCTTTACGCTTTGTTTGTATGGTTTATTTTTATAACCATCAAAATTTATTATTATTTGCGGTTTATCAAAACAAAGCGAATCAATCCCCAAAGTGGTAGCGGTATAAATAACAATATCAGAATAATAGAGGATGTCAGCCAAGTGAGAAATGTCATTTTTCGTCAATTCAGTTTCTTTTGGATTACCGCCAAAAATTTTGCCTGGATATTCTACTTTGAAAAACTCGTTGTTTTCAAATTGTGAGAGGTCTGCCGGATGATTGGGGTGATTACGGATGAAAATCTGTGTCGGGAATTTTATTTTATTTTCTTTAACCGCATCCGTTAGTATCTCACAAATCTCCCCGTCCTTATCAGATAAAATAGTTCCTGCCGGTGCGAAAAGAATGGTTTTTTTGTCAGCTGATAGGCCCAATTTTTGCATAAAAGATTTTTTGTCAGTTCTCTTGCTGTTTATAAAGCAATCATACTGTGGCACTCCAACCACTTTTATTTTTTCAGAAGAAATATTATGAATAGTCACCAACTCTTCCTGAATTGTGAGGTTATTAACTAAGAAATAATCTGCAGCTACTCGTAAGATACCTTTACTATAACAATTATCCCACGATCGAACCATTCCCAATATTGCAACATTTAAATGTTTAGCTTCATTTTCAAATAATATATCTGATTCATCAAATATATCCGTTGAAAATAACGCCTGTGGTTGATGTTTTTTAAATATTTCTTTTATCTCAGCAATTGCCACCGTTTTACCAAAGATATAGCGAAATGCCTGGGGCATCTTAGGTATCTTAGAAAAAACAGCCGTAAAAATAATTTCCAAAAAGTAGCTGAGCCAATCGACTAAACTATTTTTCTGGTCTCTTTTTTCCACTTTCTTATACCAAAGGTAGTGACTTGAAAGTAGAAGTTTGGAAAGGTAATAAAAAAATTTAACAATTTTGTAGTTAGACATTTGACCAACACTCACCCCTTCTATCTGTACCCTATCTGAAGCGTAAACTTCCTCAAAAAAATATTTTTTATTTTCTGGAACCAAAAGGACAATTTTCACTTCCAAATCTTCTAAAATTCCAGATAATACTCCGGAGTTTAAGATATTTTTTGAAATAAAACTATGAAAAACGGTAATGAAAATAGTTTTAATCATCCTTCTTGGAAATATAGATTATAATTCCCTGACTAAATAGACTAGGTAACGCTTGGTTTAAAACTGGCACTCCTTCATAAAGGATGAGTTTCTTCATTTTAAAGCGAAGAGCCTTAACCCAATTTTTAATATCAGCAACAGTCCAAAACCTTAAATGCTCTCCAGGGTGAGTAACCCACTGGAGCGGAAATTTACCAAGTAATAATCGTAGACGATGGACATAGTAGCCGGTGTTGGGGAAAGAGAAGATCATGCCTTTGCGTACTCGAGGAGATAGTTTCAAGATAAGCTCTTCCGGATAAGGCAAATGCTCAAGAATCTCAAATCCAGTCAAGAAGTCACATTCTGGAATTTTGTCCCAGTTTGCAGCAATTGAAAGATCTATTTTTAGAACTTCTAGATTATTTTTCTTGGCTTCATCTAAGACCAAGTCATTATCGTCGACACAGATTCCTATTATATTTTTATGCTCCTTGAAATATTTGAGCATCGCCCCCTCTCCCCCACCAATATCAACTACCACACCCTCTTCATTCAAAAAATCTAAAACCAAATCAGCCCGAGCTTTCTGCCAATGAGATAATCTGAAATCATTATTTTTACTCCGACGTTTTTCCCAATAATAATCATAGTCGACCTTACCATCGTTACCCCAAAATATTTCTGGGTAGACAAAAAGTTTCTTCAAATCTTCTTTTATTTTAAATAATAGATCTTTTATTATCATTGTTTTTTGTAGATATTAATATACTTCAACACTTGTTTGTCCCAAGTTAGAGAGGAAGCCCAGTCAAGTGCCCCCTTTGAGATATTATCACAAAAACCCACGTCCGTAAGGAGTTTCCTAATCACTTGAACCAACCTTATCCTATCCTCCGGGTCAATTAAAAAGCCACTTTGACCATCTTTGATTGATTCCTCTGCCCCACTACCTAAGGCGCCCACCGTTGGTAAACCAACAGAATTTGCCTCTAAATAGACAAGGCCAAACCCCTCAAAATCAAATCTGCTACTTAGGGGCATTAGAACAAATATTTTAGATTCGCTATAAATTTTGTCTAACTCAGTCTCGCTTATATTCGACAAAAGTTGAACATTTTTTTGTATACCGAGGACATCTATCTGCTCCTTTAGATTTTTAGTATAAATAAAATCATTTTGATTACCAATAATAGTAATCATCACATCTGGAATTTCTTTTTTTATAAAAGCCACCGCTTCTAATACTTTATGGTGACCCTTACGCCACTTTAGAGCTCCCACTGATAAAATAGAATTTGGTTTGGGGTTTCTCTGCAATCTCCCGATGACATCTGGACCCCCATTTGGCACTACTACAATATTAGAAAGTTCAATAAACTCCTTCAGACGATTTTTAGTAAAATTACTTATACTTATAATATTCTTGGCTCTCCTATAAGCAAGCATTTGGAAGGGAGCTATAAATTTATCATTTAAAGTTTTCAGGGTATACGAACCATGTGCAGTAATGAAATATTTTTTGTTAAAAATAAAAGAAAGAACGGCTGTTAAGAAACAATAAGGTTCAATTAGACAGTGTAGACAGTCGGCCTCTTTTATTTTTCTCCATTTCGGAATTATTTTTAGTACATACCAAGGTGTCAGCAAAATCACCCTTTTGAGTAGGATTGGATTGGAAGAAATATGAATTTCTATCACCTCGTGCCCCGCTTTATGCAAGGCTTGGATTAAATCAAGAGAATACCGACCCCAACCACTTCTTTCATTTAGTTTTTTTGTTATAACAACTATTTTCATAAAACTAGTTAAAATCTAAAAATTTTATCAACTCTCTTTTCCCAAGTATAATCGGAGACTTTTTCGAAAGCTAAGGATGTTTTTTGCTCCGCTTTTTCTGTATTAGATAAAACAAAATCAATCACTTCCGCCAAATCAGTAGAGCTCCCCGGCTTTACAAAAAAGCAAGAATCTCCACTTAAAACTTCTCGAATGGATGACAAATCAGAGGCCACAATTGGTCTGCGACTGGCCATATATTCAAACATTTTAACTGGTGACATATAATTCGTGTAGTGAACCTCCTGGGGGAATGGCATAACAAGCACATCGCAAGCGGCCTGGAAAATAGCTAATTTAGAAGTATCTACCCTGCCCCCCAAAATGACTCGGTCTGAAACCCCCATTTCTTCGGCTATTTTTTTATAAATTTTTACATCTTGAAATCCCCCACCTAGAGCCACAAAAATTATTGGTTTTTTTATTTTTTTCAGACTTTCAAAAACGACTCTTAAACCCTTTTCATAACCCATTGTCTTAAAACTACCGAAATATCCAAATACAAATTTATTTTTTGGTAGATTCACTTTTTTTTTGGCTTCATCTAAAGATAAACCAATATTAAAGTTTTTTATTTCTACTCCACTAGGAGCCACTACAATCTTTTCGGGAGAAACACCTCTTTCTATCATCAACTTTTTTAATCCATTTGAAATCACAATTAGAGAAGCGCATTTTTTTACCACCCACCTAATTGAAAAATTGTATCTGGACACGTGTACCTCATAAAAAAACGGGATTTTCAGAAAAAAGCTACAAAAAAATAAAGGTAAGCTATGGCGAGAATAGATTAAATCTGTTTTTTTTCTAAACACATAAAAAACAGAGAGAATGGCAAACAGTGCTGACTGACAAATATAACCCACACGCCCCCAAGAAACCAGGTCTAAACAAGGTAAAGTTACAATCTGAAAAGTATTTTTTACATTATAAAAACAAAATGGTGATTCTTCTATATCATTTCTTCTATGAGGTACTACCAAAACTACTTCTTTCCCGCTTTTGCTCAAAGTCTCGCACATTTTTATTATCTGCAGACCATGAGCCTTCTCTGTTGGTATTCTTACATTGGCAATATAAGTTATTTTCATTTTTTTGGCTTGATTAGATAACATATCTGGTGCCCAAATAGATTTGGTAACCATTTGTACAACAGCAAACCCAAAATGGAGAGGCCATTCGAACTTTGAGTAAATTCCACCTCGAAATTTAGAGCCTCGAGCCAATCCATAAAATCTTTGTGGGACCAGAAACGTAAATGTTCAGATGGATGATAAACCCATTGAGTGAAAAACCTACCAAAAAGCAAAAGGTGTAGACGATATCGATAAAAAGCACTGTTTGGGACAGTAATAAAAAATTGTTTGGTATACGCAGAGAGTGTCTGCAATATCTCTTCTGGGTTGCGGGTATGCTCCAAAACTTCACTTAAGATTATGTAATCAAAAGATTCTTCAAAAGATATCAACTGTATGTTTTCTAGATTGAGTTGAATTGACTTGATACCAAACTTGCCAAAGCCTTCTAAAACTATTTCTGACAAATCTGCCACTTTAACCTCACAACCTTTATCTTTAAGAGCTAGCGGTAACCTTGAATTACCACAGCCAATGTCTAAAACTTTAGCTAATGTAGGTATCGCCTCCAAAGCAATCTTTTCTCTTTCCTTCAATTTTTTATTTATAGAAAAACCGCGTAATTTCCAATAGGCATCATAGTCTAAATTTTTTATTGAACGAAAATCTGGTTTTCTAGTATTATAAAAATAAAACATAGTAATTTATTTATTTTTATATTGAAGTTGATAAATAAGATCTTCACCTAATTTTTTAGCCCTAAGATTAAGTTCAAAGAACGCTAAGGCGGAATTGCCAATTTTTTGAATAATTTGTGGGTTGGATTTTAAGTATTTTATGGCTTCAGCAATAGCTATTCCAGAAGAAGACTTACAGAATAATATATTATCACCATCCACAAAAACTTCTTTAACAGCTGGAGTTTCAGCAGTAATCGCCACCTTCCCCATAGCCACATATTCATATATTTTATTAGGTATTACTCTTTTTGATTTTTCAGTATTTCCAAATATGCCTAAACAAATATCACTCTGTCCAATATATTTTGGCAATAACCCCAAGGGGACTTTATCAATGAGATTTATATTTTTCAAATTTAATTTTTCTATTTTATTTTTAATGCGACTAAATTCCTGACCCCTTCCAATGATTTGGAATATCACCGATTCGGCTTCCAAAATTTTAGCCGCATCGATTATGTGTTCTACCCCTTGAAGTGGTATAAATGTGCCATGGAAATGGACCAAGAAATAATCTCTCTTTGCAAATCCATCATTTCTTTTATAAAAAACGTCTTCAACCGCACTAACTAAAACTCGTATTAATTTATCTGCCGGAACAAAATAATGCTCCCTAAAATATTTTTTATGCTCGTCTGTATCCAATATTACCACATCCGCTAAAAAACAAGATGACCAATCCAGGAACCAATCATAAAACGCCTTGGGATGCCATTTGGTATACAATTTTCTATCACAAACATCAGAATCATAGAGAGACAAAAAAGCATCAAACAAAATTTTTTGTCTAAATATAAGTTTCGCTAACCAGACTACTGATTGACCAGGAAAAGCCACATAAATATAAGACAGATTTTCTTTTCTCAGATGCCAAGCTTTTTTAATTAAAAGCACATACTTGCCGACCGTAGTGTATTCACGAGGATTTACATGACACTCAACAACCTGAAAATCATTTTCTAAAAAAACCTTCTTCATTGTTAAATTTCTGGAATAGTTGGGGTTATATATACCAAAAAAGCAAATTTTTTTCATTTTAACCTTTTAGAATATTAACGATATTTTTAATCGTATTTTCAGCATTAAACTTGAGGTTTATCTTTGTTTGAAGTTCTTTAATTATGCTTTTTACGTTGTTTAAATCTAACAAAGTCATTATTTTTGAAACAAAATCCTCTAGATTATTTTCTTTAAAGATAAATCGCTGTGCATGAGTTCCAAAAAAATCGCTGAAAGTAGTATTACAAACTAGCACCGGTACCCCAACAGCGATAGATTCAATGACTGATTTATCAAATCCTCCCTTAGGGGCCAAATTTACAGACAAATAGGCAGTAGCATAAATTTGAGGCATTTCTCGCTGAGGAATCGCACCCAAGAAAGAAACCTGTTTTTCGATTTTTAAATCCGAAACCAACTTTTTAATTTTCAATAAGTAATCTTGATCTTCTTCGGTCACGGGCTCACCCACTAAAACCACCTGGATTTTTTTAGGTATCATTTTCTGTTTCAAAAGAGATACTGCTTTCACTAACAAATCTATATTTTTAATCGGAGCAATCCGCCCAACATGCAATATTCTTAATTCATTATGGTTCTCTGGTCTTAATGTATTCTTAAACAAATCAATATCTATCCCATGTCCCATTATGTGGACGTTTTTCCTTTTTAGATTAAAACCTTCGGGAGCCACCGTAAAAATATGCTCAGCAAATAGAGATCCTATTCTAAGTTTAAGATCTACATTCCGATGGGAATACCAGAGTCCAACCTTTTTTTTGCTAATCCGCCAAAAGAAACCACCGAGCACCAAATATATCGGATTCATATGGACAAAAACCGAATCATATTCCCTATTTAAACCTAAAATAAGATTAAAAAAGTTTTTAACATATTTTATTTTGCTTCTGCTAAATTCTTTTCCTAAAGAATAAACCTTTACATTATTTGGTAAATTATATTCCCCTTTTTCCAAACAAATTACAGAAACTTTATCTACATTCTTTGCAAATTCTAAAATCCAATTGTGAAAAAAACCAAGTATAGGGTCTTCTTTATCTACTTTTTGAGTTAGTATTAAAAGCTTCATAACATTATTTATTAAAAATGAAGAATTTATAAAGAATAAAATTTTGGATCATTACGAAAAAGCCAGCAATAATTTGAGCTA
>Ga0210057_1003130_pt1 | contig 23009 bp, 38 predicted proteins | sample CryGeyCG2114_010_2_FD_183968 | JGI IMG/M metagenome (GOLD analysis project Ga0210057, IMG submission 183968) | Groundwater microbial communities from aquifer - Crystal Geyser CG10_big_fil_rev_8/21/14_0.10 (SPAdes) (version 2) | ecosystem: Environmental > Aquatic > Deep subsurface > Groundwater ...
CCTTTGAAGCCTTCGTACTCCTGGCCTGTATCGTGGTATGCCTGAGGAGGCTGGTGGAGTAACTGCTTGCTCTTCAGAAAAGAAGGGCAACCGTGTTAGCGTGCATTATAGTTTTGAAACGGGTTCAAGGCATCATATGATCTCCACCCATCAGAGTAGATATCACTTCCTGATTGGACAACTTTCCTTATAATTGGCACTATTTCACTTTTCTCAGCAGAACCGATGACTTGGGTATATACAAAACCTTTCCTTTTCAAAAGACCCAGGACAATGATTTTTCTTCCTGCACCACGGCCACGTTTTCCACGCACTCTTTTGGGCCCGAAGTAACTCTCGTCTACTTCTATACCGTTGCCAAGATCTGCCCCTTTTCGTTCACAGAGTGCCTTAGAGATGATTGTTTTTCTAAAGATGAGGTAATACCTGTCAGCAGTTTTCCTGTTTACACTGGCAATTTCAGAAGCTTTTGAAGCGGCAATATCTGAAACGAAACTATTGAAAAGTATCGTGTATTTCTGCCGAGAAATTCGTCGACGATTATGAACCTTCATTTATCCCAGTATACAGAGGCTTTCTTTACATTAAACCTCTATTAACTGGGCAAGACCCTTTGTAAATGTGTAGGGGCGATTTGTACCACTGTTTGCTTTGGGTGCAAACCATGCTACAATTGCTTTCCCCTTGTTGGGGGTTTTTGTTTGTCAAAATTTGACAGTAATAACAATTCACTATGAACCGGTTTCAAAACTAGTTCGCAAAACTTACATTTTAACTAAGAGCATATGGCTGCACAGGCAAAATCCAGGAAAAGCGCGATTGCTTCGACGGTCACCCAAAACCGTAATGTTTCTTATGAAAAAATCCGAAACATGGGGATAATTGCACACATTGATGCGGGGAAGACAACGACTACCGAGCGCATCCTTTTTGAAACCGGAAAGACATATAAACACGGGTCGGTCGATGAAGGCACCACGGCCACTGACTGGATGGACCAAGAGCGTGAACGCGGGATTACCATTGTCTCGGCCGCTATCACCACGTTTTGGAATTTAAAGGAGACTTCGTCCGTCGAGGAAGGCGCCTACCGCATTAACATCATCGACACCCCGGGCCATATTGACTTTACGGCAGAAGTCGAGCGCTCCTTGCGCGTACTAGACGGTGCAGTGATGGTGTTTGATGGGCGGACCGGGGTGGAAAGCCAGTCGGAGACCGTATGGAGGCAGGCAGATCGCTACAATGTCCCTCGGATTTGTATATTAAACAAGCTGAATTTGGTCGGTGCGGACTTTGAAGGGAGCATTAAGTCCATTAGGGAACGTCTTGGGGCAAACGCTGCAGCGGTCCAAATACCAATCGGTAACGAGCACGCCTTGCATGGTGTCGTTGACCTTATTAGAATGAAGGCTTTCACCTACAAAGGGATAGACGACAACAAGCTGACAGAGGAAGAAATTCCGGCGGAACTCAGAGAAATGGCAGATAAGTATCGGGACGCGCTTATCGAAAAAGTTGCCGAGTTTGACGATAATGTCCTGGAGAAATATTTAGAAGGTCGGGAGCTTACAGGGGCCGACATCAAAACGGCCATTAGAAAAGGTGTGAACTCAGTGAGTTTTTTCCCGGTTCTTGGGGGAGACAACAGGATGGCCACAGTCCAGCTTTTGATGGATGCGGTGGTTGAATACCTACCCTCACCCATTGACCTGCCTCCTGTTGAGGGAGAGCACCCGGATACTGGGGAAAAAGAAACGCGCGAGCGCAAAAACGAGGCTCCATTTAGTGGCCTTGCTTTCAAAATTGTCACCGACCCCCACGTGGGTAGGCTCGTATATGTGCGTGTTTATTCCGGAACCCTCAAGCCCGGACAAACGATATATAACGTAACGAATCGGTCTACCGAGCGCGTTGGGAAGCTGGTTCTCATGCATGCTGACCAGCGAGAGTTAATAGACGAGGCGTATGCCGGAGAAATAGTCGCAGTGGTCGGCATTAAGGACACGACCACAGGGGACAGTATTTGTGATCTCAAGCACCCCATTATCCTTGAGTCTATCACGTTTCCAGAGCCCGTGATATCACTGGCCATTGAGCCCGCCACCAAGACTGATCAGGAAAAAATGGGGCAGGCCCTAAACAAGCTCTCGGACGAAGACCCGACTTTTAAAATCAAGTCTAATCAGGAGACGGGCCAAACGATTATTTCCGGGATGGGGGAGCTCCAGCTCGAGATTTTGGTGGACCGTATGAAGCGCGAATTTAGTGTTGATGCGTCAACGGGAGCCCCACAAGTGGCTTATAAAGAAACGATTAAAATGGCTGCGGCAGGCGAAGGAAAGTACATAAGGCAAACCGGCGGACGCGGGCAGTACGGGCATTGCCTCGTTAGGGTTGAGCCAAAAGGCCGGGGAGAAGGCTTTGAGTTTGTAAACTCCATTAAAGGTGGAACCATTCCCGCCGAGTATATCCCGGCAGTCGAAAAAGGGGTAATTGAAAAACTGGAAATCGGGATCTTGGCAGGCTATCCGGTGGTAGACATAAAAGTTGAGCTTTATGACGGGACGTACCACGACGTTGACTCAAGCGAAATTGCGTTTAAAATTGCGGGCTCAATGGCCGTTGAAGAAGCGGCGAAAAAGGCAGAGCTCGTGCTTCTGGAGCCTATTATGAAGGTGGAGGTGACGACCCCCGAGGAGTATATGGGGGATATTATGGGCGAGCTTTCGAGCAAGCGTGGGCAAATACAGGGGACTGAGCAGCGCGGGATATTCACGGTAATTAATGCTTTAGCCCCGCTTGCCGAGATGAGTGGGTTTACGACGACTCTACGCTCGATTACCCAAGGGCGTGCAGCCCCCTACATGGAGCCTTCTCATTATGAAGAAGTACCGGCTAATATTGCCGAGAAGCTGGTCAACAAGTCTTCTGGTTCTTAAAGAAGTCTTTTTTTGCTAAATTTTTTCTAAATGGCAAACGAAGTAGCTCTTGTGAGCAAGGCAGCGGGTCGAGTAACAGGCGGCGCGAGTGCGGCAGTTAGGGGCTTGGACTCGGGTGGCATGGGGATTTTTCACCATAAGCTAAAGTGAACTATGGATAACGCTATTTTAAAGGAACTTTTTGAGGAAGACCAGCGAGATAGGGACGATGGGATGAAATGGTTCAACAATAAAATGGTAGCTAGGCTCATCAAAAGGGACGCTGCTCGTATAGTAGCCTTTTGACAAACCTAAATTCCTTTCTGATAAAGGCCGTCACACTCCTAACCAAAAGGCTCCCGGTAGTTTGTCAATTATACTGCAAACGACATTGGCAATATCTGTGCCCATAGCATTATATTCTCTTTTGAGATATAATAGGACAAGGTGGTAACAATTGAAATTTCACAGCCGAGGGCCATGTCAGGCTTGGGCGATGAAATAAATAGAAGTAATATTGATTTCGAACGAATTAAAGAAGAAAGCATTGCTGCGGTAGTCAATGATTTTGAATTGCCAGAAGGAGACAAGTTGAAGATTTACAGAATAAGGGGCATGATTTTTGAACAAATTAATTACCGATTACTCGAAATGGCTACCTCTCCTGGCTATAGTCTGTTGTCTCCAGACAAAACCCTAAGCTATATGTTTAATTTGCAAAAAGAAGCAGGTGATCCGAAAAAAATTGTTAATATCGAAGGCACTAAAACCTTAAGCCGGGCCACTGTCCCCGACGGCCTGTTGATGGCGCAAGATGGCCCAAGTGAGATATGCACTGTGTTTGAGTACACCGCCTGTAACCCAAAAAAAATGACGGAACACATTAGACGCAAAAAGACTGCGTTTAGTATCTTAAAAACAAAATTTCCTAAATACTTCGCCGCTGCAGAGTTAAAAATAGTTGTGCCGAAATCAACTTATCTTAATCCCGAAAAATTCACTACGCGGGATAATGTTGAAGTAATCTTTTCACCCCTAGATCGCGATAAAGTGGGAATATTGGGCGCTCAAGCCTCTGAAAAAATTTGGGTCAAATTAAAAAATGGGTCATAACCCTTTGCAGGATAAGTAAGGAGTTTTTGCTCGAAAGACGGCAAGCCCTAAACCCAATCGCAACCCCCTTTAGGGGTACAAGGATGGAGCGTTAAGCTTGGGGTAGATGTATCGCCTAGTCTTGGCAATTAACACTTGACAATCATAACCCGTGCTGGCACAATACCGACAGTCCCGATTTTATCGGGCCTTTTTCTTTCCGCAAATTGCCCTTGCACAAGAATAAAAAATTCTTATAAAATAAACCAGTATGGCAGCAGACCAGAGAACAAAGTTTGAAAGGACCAAGCCCCACGTCAATATTGGGACTATTGGCCACGTTGATCACGGAAAGACTACCCTCACGGCTGCTATCACGAACACTCTCGCCTCGCAGGAGGGAAACCCCACAAGAGCGATGAAATTTGATGAAATTGACAACGCCCCCGAGGAGCGCGAACGTGGGGTAACTATCAACATCACCCACGCCGAGTACGAGACCGAGAAGCGCCATTACGCGCACATCGATGCCCCGGGTCACGAGGATTACATTAAAAACATGATCACCGGGGCGGCCCAGATGGACGGAGCCATTTTAGTTGTTTCTGCGGCGGATGGGATGATGCCCCAGACCCGCGAGCACGTTATTCTCGCACGTCAGGTAAATGTGCCAGCACTGGTTGTGTTTTTGAACAAAGTAGACACAGTAGACGACTCGGAAATTGTTGACTTGGTAGAGGAGGAGATGCGTGAGCTTCTCAAGAAATACGAATATCCGGGGGATGAGATACCTATCATTCGAGGCTCGGCACTCAAAGCCCTAGAGGGGGACAAAGAAGCTCAAAAGCAGATTTTGGAGCTTATGAACGCGGTGGATGAGTATATCCCGGACCCAGTGCGCGAGACGGATAAGCCATTCTTGATGCCGGTTGAGGATGTATTTTCAATTAAAGGCCGTGGGACTGTGGTAACCGGACGTGTGGAGCGCGGGACGCTCAAGGTAAACGAGGAAATTGAAATAGTAGGCATCAAGGGCACTTCCAAGACGGTAGTTACCGGGCTTGAAATGTTTCGAAAAACACTTGACGAGACGGTTGCCGGGGACAATGTCGGCGTGCTCCTTCGGGGGGTTGAGAAGGGGGATGTGGAGCGCGGGCAGGTTTTGGCAAAGCCCGGTAGTGTCACTCCACACACCGAGTTTGAGGCAGAAGTGTACATCCTTTCAAAGGACGAGGGTGGGCGGCACAAGCCATTTTTCAGCGGTTATAAGCCCCAGTTTTTTATCCGAACGGCCGACGTTACTGGCGAGGTTGCGCTTCCCGAGGGCATTGAGATGGTGATCCCAGGCGACAACGCAAAAATGACAGTAAAGCTTATCGTGCCTGTTGCAATGGAGGAGGGGCTCAGGTTTGCTATTCGCGAGGGTGGTAAGACCGTTGGAGCGGGTGTGGTTAGCAAGATAACCAAGTAATCAGCTTTTTAAAAATCTAATAAAATGCCAGCAGGCCGTTTGCGAGTGAAGCTCAAAAGCTACGATCACCGTGTGATTGATGAGGCTGCTGCAAAACTATTGGACACAGCCATGGCAACCGGTGCAAAAGTGGTTGGCCCCATTCCCCTCCCCACAAAGCGAACGGTGTACCCCGTTCAAAAGTCTCCGTTTGTCAACAAGGACGCTAGGGAGCATTTTGAAGTACTCGTCCACAAGCGCCTGGTGGATATCATGGATCCGTCCGACCGCACCATTGATAGCCTCTCAAACCTCGATCTCCCTGCAGGAGTTAGTATCGAAGTAAAAATGTAACGCCGCAAAGCAGGCTCACCTCGTGTGCAAGGTGAAGGGAAATGCCTGGTGTCTGTGCGTTTGACCTCAAGTCTTGCTCGAACTGAACCGATTTGCTATACTACGCGCAGTGATTGCGAAAATTAATTTTTCCGTTACTTAGCTGCGAAGTACCGCTCTCTTATATGGAGCGCCTTCAGGCGCTTTTTTAGTCATGAATACTTTTTTTGCCATTAAACAGGAAATGTCTCAGCGCTTTGTGGACGGGGTGCGCACACCGGTTACCGTCCTCAAGGCAGAGCCAAACGTGGTGACGTATATAAAAAACAAAGGCCGCGACGGATATGAGGCTACACAGTTGGGGGCCGGGAGTCGTGCACTTAAGAGTGTTTCAAAGGCACTTCAGGGACACTTGAAAACCAAAAAAGGAGCCAAAACGGCTCCTCGCTTTTTGCGCGAAGTTCCAGGGAAAAGCGAAAAAGCAACTGGCGACCAGGTGAGTGTGCAAGACGTATTTTCGCCGGGCGACACGGTCACAGTGAGTGGAGACTCAAAGGGAAAAGGCTTTGCTGGTGTGGTCAAGCGATGGAGTTTTGCGGGAGGGCCCGCAACCCATGGACAAAGCGACCGAGAGCGTGCTCCCGGGTCAATTGGTCAGGGCACAACCCCGGGCCGCGTTTTTAAAGGCAAAAAAATGGCCGGACGCATGGGGGGCTCGCGAATAACCGTTAAAAATCTTAAAATTGTCGCGGTGGACAATGACAAGAGTTTGCTCGAAGTGTCTGGCGCTATACCAGGAAGCCGTGGAACTTTGGTCCGAGTAACCAAGACGGCAGAGGCCGAAAAAGCCCCGAAAAAATCAGATGAAGGATAAAAAAGTACCGGTTTATAAAGCAGCGGCTGCGAGGCCGGGGAGTGTGGCCCTTCCGGAAGGGCTGGTATCTAAGATTAACCTGCCGCTTTTAGCCCAAGCTGTCCATGTTTATCAGCACCGGCTACATCCGGGTAAAACCGTCCGCAAAGGGAGGAGTGACGTGGCAGGGAGCAGGCGCAAGATTTATCGTCAAAAAGGGACGGGTCGTGCGCGTCATGGAGCTTCAAGTGCCCCGCTTTTTGTGGGTGGGGGGAAAGCGCATCCTCCAAAGGGCCTAAAACGAGTCAGGACCCTCCCCAAAAAGATGAAAGAAAGAGCGCTCAGGGTGGCGCTACGTGTGAAGCTTCAGGACGAAAAGGTGGTCGTAGCCGACCGGATTAAAACTATCAAAAAAACTAAGGACGCACAGAAGCTTGTTGACAATATCGTGTCCGGACAGAAACTTGGGAAGCGCGGGAAGATTGCTCTGTTTTTGGCAGAGGACAACGAAAAAAAGTATCAGTTTTTTAAAAATATAAAGCGCTTGGAGACCCACCCCTTTCGAAATATTAACGCGTATCTTGTGTATACAGGAGGACTGGTAGTGCTGGACCGAGAGAGCATTATCAAGCCTAAAAAATCATGACGGTAAAACCTATACTGACTGAAAAAAGCCTGGAGTTGGCCAAGGGTGGTTGGTACAGCTTTTGGGTGCCGAAGAGCTTTACCAAATTTACCGTTAAAAGGACAATAAGCGAGATCTTTGACGTGACGGTTACTGGCGTCAAAACTAGCGTTTTCAAGTCGTACACAAGGAAAAATTTGCAAGGCAGGAAAAAGACTACCCCGGCGCGCAAAAAAGCTCTGGTTAAACTTGGTAAAGACCAAAAAATAGGCCTTTTTGGAGAAGGAGAAAAACAATGAAAAGATTAAAAACTATATTATCTAAAAACTCAGGCCGCTCTCGTGGCACAATTACGGTAAGGAGACGCGGCGGTCGGCAAAAAAGGTACTTGCGGCATGTGGACTTTAAGCGCGACAAGCGCGACATTTGGGGCGCGGTTGAAAAAATCGAATACGCTCCGAACAGAGGTGCGGACGTGGCACTTGTCAGATATGAGGATGGTGAAAGGCGCTATATTCTGGCAGCCGCGGGCTTGGAGGAGGGGGCAAAAGTCGTGGCATCTGAAATGGCACCGATTGAGACGGGAAATGCTCTGCCACTTGTGAAGATCCCGGCCGGTACGCAAGTCCACAATGTGGAGATAACCCCAGGGAAGGGAGGGCAAATGGTGAAGGGGGCAGGGTCGTTTGCAACAGTACAAGGGCGTGAGGAGGACTATGTACTGGTTCGCTTGCCGTCTGCAGAGATTAGGCGGTTCTTGCCCGGGGCGTGGGCAACTATTGGCCAGGTGGGAAATGTTGGCAAGCGGTCGATAAGAATTGGCAAGGCAGGCCGCTCGCGCCTTCTTGGCCGCCGACCAAAGGTCCGTGGAGTTGCCATGTATCCTGCTGCCCACCCACACGGTGGAGGTGAGGGGCGGACAGGTGTCGGCCTAAAGTACCCAAAGACGTACACTGGCAAAAGAGCCGTGGGCAGGACTCGCAAAAAAAGGAAATTTAGTGATAAACTCATCGTTTCTCGCAGAAAGCCCGGGAAACACCAGGGGAGTTTCAAAGCATTATCTAAGTAACCTATGAGTAGAAGCAGCAAGAAAGGGCCATACGTAGATGAAAGGCTCGCTAAACGAGTCGAGGCGGGTATGGGCGCGAAAGGCACTCCCATTAAAACGTGGTCGCGAGCCAGTTCAATAGCGCCCGAGTTTGTAGGGAAATATTTTTCCGTCTACAACGGAAAGGTATTTATAGAAGTATTTGTTACTGAAGACATGGTTGGGCACAAACTGGGCGAGTTTTCTCCCACTCGGACGTTTAGGGGGCACGGCCAGATAGTTAAGAGAATTGTTGAAAAGACATAATTATGAAATATAGTGCAACACAAAAGTTTTTGCTCATGTCGCCACAAAAAGTTCGCGAGGTGGCCGGGCTGGTGCGAGGATTATCACCGTCGCAGGCGCTTGAGGCGCTGCCGTTTGTGAGCCGAGCCGCGTCGGGTCCGCTTGAGAAAGTGCTAAAAACTGCGGTTGCAAATGCCCGTCAGGCGGGAGCTGACCCGGCCGGGATGCGGATTAAAGAGCTGCAGGTCGGGGAAGGTCCGCGGCTGAAGCGTTACCGTTTTGCAAGCCGTGGCCGAGTGCATGGATACAGGCGGCGGATGTCGCATATAAGAATTGTGTTGGAAAACAACTCCGAAGCACGAGATTTGAAACCTAAAAGCTCTAAAAAATGAAAATTAATATCTTGAAAATTAACCGGAAATTAATAATTGGAAATTGTAAATTTATTTAGTATGGGCCAAAAAGTAAACCCAGTTGGATTTCGAGTAGGTACGTTTAAGCCGTGGATGTCACGGTGGTTTCGCGATGATAAAACATATAAAGACTACTTAATAGAGGACATCAGTATTCGCAAGCTTCTTATGGAGCGCCTGCATGTGGCAGGAATTGCGAGCGTCGACATAGCGCGGCTCTCTAACTCAATGGTGGTTACGTTGACAGTGTCTCGCCCGGGGGTCGTTATCGGGCGCGGTGGTTCGGGTATTGAAGACATAAAAAAAGAAATTGTTAAAAGCATAGAAGAAATAAGGAGTGAGCGTCTTCGGGATATGAAAATAGATATCCAGGTGCAGGAAATTAAAAATGCGGATCTTTCGGCTCAGCTGGTTGCTGCACGCATTGTAGGTGAGCTCGAACGTCGTATGCCCCACCGCCGTGTGGTAAGCCGGACCATTGAGCGCGTGATGGGATCGGGCGCTTTGGGTATAAAAATTGTCTTAAGCGGCCGAATTGGGGGCGCCGAGATTTCGCGGACAGAAAAATATCACGATGGGGCCGTTCCCACACAGACCCTGAGGGCAAACATTGATTATGCACAAATGCCTGCACTTTTGAAAAGGGGGTACGTTGGCGTAAAAGTCTGGATTAATAGGCCAAAAGATGAGTGATCAATTGCAAAAAAACACACATAAAACTAGCTCATAGACTATGCAACCAAAAAAAACCAAATATAGAAAAGCTTTTCGCGGAAGACGAAGAGGGCTCTCGATGCGCGGGAGCACATTGACTTTCGGAGAATATGGAATAAAGGCGACAGATAGGGCGTGGCTTTCGGGAAACCAAATCGAGGCTGGTAGGCGTGCAATTACGAACGCCCTGAAAAGAAAAGGGCGCGTGTGGATACGCGTATTTCCCGATAAGCCGGTAACCGCGCGTCCCGCCGGGCAGCGGATGGGCTCGGGAAAGGGAGAAATAGACCGTTACGTATCCGTTGTAAAGCCTGGCCGCGTTATTTTTGAGATAGCCGGTGTTCCTGAAGATGTGGCCAAAATGGCGCTTGGGAGAGCGGCGGACAAATTACCGTTCAGATCCAAAATAATTGTCAGAGAAAACTAATATTATGCGAAAAAAAGAACTTAAAAAAATGCGCGAGAAAGACGTTTCTGAGCTTGAAAAGGAAACCCGGAGCCTTTGCTTGGAAGCTATAAGGGCTCGTACTTTAATGTTTAGCTCGCCGGGAGACGTCCACAAAAGCCGTAAACTCAGGGTGGATATTGCACAAATTAAGACTATTATTGCTGAGAAACAAAATAAACAATGAAAATATTTACAGGAACAGTCGTTAAGATAGGTGACAAGACCGCGAAGGTCGAGCTATCGCGCGTAAAAGCTCACTCGCTTTATGAAAAACGTTTGAGGATAAGCAAATACTATTTGGTGCACGACGAAGTTGGAGTAAAAGAAGGGGATAAAGTAAGGTTTTCCGAATCGCCCCCCATTAGCAAGCGTAAAAGGTGGCGCATCGTCGAAAAAATATCATGATACAACTGTTGAGCAAATTAAGACTGGCGGACAACTCTGGAGCTCGAGGGCTGCTCGTCATTGGGGTACCCGGGCGCGTGGGGAAGAAGGCGACCGTGGGCGACGTGGTGCGGGCAAGCGTTCGCGGGGCAGACCCATCTGGAAATGTGACCGATAGCGAGCTTGTAAACGCGGTAATTGTCAGAACCAGAAAAGAAGTGGGAAGGCCGGATGGGACATATGTTCGGTTTGATGACAACGCTGCGGTTATCATAGACGCACAGGGGCTTCCGCGGGGGACCCGGGTATTGGGCCCCATAGCGCGCGAGGTCAAAGATGCGGGTTATAGTAAAATCGCCTCGCTCGCAGGAGAGGTAATCTAACATGCAAAAGCTCAAAAAAGGGGACACCGTAATAGTTTTGGGAGGGCGCGACAAGGGCCGAACCGGGACCATCGAAAAAGTTAACTTGAAAAAGGGCACGGCGATTGTGCCAGGGGTTAACATGGTAAAAAAGCACGTCAAAAAGGCAGTTGCCACAGACGGCAAGGGCGGGATTTATGACATCCCAAAAGCCATTCCCATTTCGAAACTTGCACTTTCGAGGGAGGGTAAAAAGGTGAAGGTTGGTTTTGCGTCAAGAGAAGGAAAAAAAATTCGGATAAACAAAAAAACAAAGAAAAAAATCTAAAATGACACACACTGACTTGAAAACAAAATATGAAAACGAAGCGCGCTCAGCGCTAAGGAGTGAGTTTGATATTAAAAACGAACACGCTATCCCACGCCTTGGGAAAATAGTCGTGAACATGGGGACGAAGGACTATCTGAGGGACAAAAACAGGCGCGAAAAGCTGGTTGGGGACATGGCCGCGATTACCGGACAGAAGCCCAGGGTGCAGCCGGCACGAATATCGGTTGCCGGTTTTGGCATCCGTGCCGGAATGCCTGTGGGGCTGAGTGTTACCTTGCGTGGCTCGCGGATGTATACATTTCTCGATAGACTCATTACAATAACCCTTCCTCGCTTGAGAGACTTTCGCGGCGTGCCCGGAGGCAGTTTCGACAAGGGAGGTAATTATAGCTTGGGAATTGCGGATTATTCGGTGTTTCCAGAGATTGACATCGCTAAAGTTGACCGCCCTCACGGTGTGCAAATAACGATCGTCACAAGCTCAGGGGGCGCGGAGCAGTCGAGGCGGCTTTTGGAGCTTTTGGGCATGCCGTTTGAGAAAGAAAATAATTAACTGTATGGCAAAAAAATCAAAAATAGCCAGGGAAGATAAAAAATTGAAATATGAAACGCGGTATCGAAACCGCTGTCGTATCTGTGGGCGAAGCCGTGGATATATGAGAAAGTTTGGCCTGTGTCGGCTGTGTTTTCGCGAGCATGCGCATAAAGGGGAGCTCCCGGGAGTTAAAAAAGCAAGCTGGTAAACATTTACTATGAATTATCCTGTAGGTGACTTTCTGATACAAATAAAAAACGCAAGCCTCGCCGGGAGGAGGGCGGTCGTCGTGCGTGAAACCAAATTAATTAAAAACGTCGCGTCTGTACTCAAAAAGTTGGGCTTACTTGCGGCAGTTTCGTCTAAAGGAGGGCTTTTGACGGCGGAGCTTCGATACCATAAAAAGGCACCAATGTTGATAGGCTTGAAGCTGGTAAGTAAGCCAGGAATGCGCACATATACAAGTGTGGATAAGCTTTCCAAAAGGCGCGGCGCGGAGCGGCTAGTCATTTCGACCAATCAAGGTGTAATGACTGACGAGGAAGCGGTGAAAAAAAACATAGGGGGCGAAGTTATCGCAAAAATAATCTAAACTATATGGCAAGACTCGGAAAATTACCGGTTGAAATACCAGAAGGTGTGACCGCAAAGCTTGGTGGCGGTGTGCTTGCCGTTAAGGGCTCGAAGGGGGAAGTGGAGCTTTCACTGCCTCGCGAAGTGGAGGTTTTTCAAAAAGAGAACACACTAACGGTTGGGCGCAAAAGCACGTCAAAGCAGTCAATTGCGACACAGGGAACGATTAGGTCTCATATCGTGAATTTGGTCCACGGGGTGACCGAGGGCTGGGCGCGAGAGCTTGAGATTAGCGGAGCTGGGTACCGAGCGGAGCTTTCTGGCAAAGATCTAGTTCTCCATGTCGGCTACTCTCACCCTGTAACAGTTGAGGCGCCGAAGGGAGTAAACTTTGATGTTGATAAGAACAAGGTAACCGTGTCTGGGTCGGAAAAGCAAGCGATTGGGCAGGCTGCGGCGCGAATACGGCAAGTGCGGCCACCAAATGTGTATACCGGCAGTGGCATAAAATATGCCGATGAGCAGGTGCGCAGAAAGCAAGGGAAGCAAGCGGCCAAATCTGAATAACAAGTTATGTTAAAACCTAAAAGACAACGCAGAAAGAGAAGAAACTCGCGCGTTTTGCGCGGGAGTGCCGCTCGTCCGCGCTTGAGCATTTATCGGTCAAACAAAAAAATATATGCTCAGCTCATTGACGACCAAAAGGCAGTGACACTCATGTCCGCTTCTGGAGAATTTCCGGCAGAAATTGGGGAGAGCTTGGCAAAACTCGCGCTTGAGAAAAAAATTAAGACAGTGGTGTTTGACCGCTCAGGTTATAGATATCATGGGCGCGTGAAGGCGCTGGCAGAAGGCGCGCGGAAAGGAGGTTTAAGGCTCTGATGGAACAAAATGAATATGAAGAAACAGTGTTAGAAATAAACCGCGTTTCCAAAAAGACGAAGGGTGGGAATACGATGCGCTTTAACGCGCTTGTGGTGGTCGGAGACAGGAAAGGCCGCGTCGGTGCCTCGATTTCTAAGGCGAAGGACGTGAGGAGCGCTATTGCCAAAGCAGTGGCGCACGCCAAGCGAAACATGGTTGAAGTCTCAATGCAGGGGACCACTATCCCTTACGAGGTTCGTGCAAAGTTTAATGCTGCCAGAGTCCTTTTAAAGCCTGCTCCAAAAGGGTCAGGGATTGTTGCTGGTGGTGCAGTCCGTGCTGTACTGGAAGCCGCGGGAGTACGAGACGCTGTCGGAAAAATTTTAGGCACAAACAACAAAACGACAAATGTTTATGCGACTCTTGAGGCTCTCAAGCAGCTAAAAAGGATAGCAGACAAAAACCAGAATAAGAGCTTGAAATAAATTATGACGAGATTACCAAGAGTTACAAAGATTGGCAGACGCCGTAAAGGGCGCGGCTACGGAAGTGGCCGCGGAGGGCACACGACCGGTCGGGGGATGAAGGGGCAAAAGTCCAGGAGCAACCTTGGCATTTTGTTTGAGGGGATAAAGGTGAAAAAGTCACTCCTCAGACGTCTTCCCCTAAAGCGCGGGAAAGACAAATTTAAGGCAATGGGAAAGACGGTTACAGTTACATTAGACGACTTAAATAAACTGCGGGCCGGATCAACCGTAACCTCTCAAACGTTTACCAAGAAGGGAGAGGTGAAAGTTTTGGGTAGTGGTAAGCTAGAGAAGAAATTAAAGGTTATGATCCCGGCATCAAAGCCAGCCATACACGCCATCGAAAAAGCCGGGGGTAGTGTCAAGACGGAATGATCAAAAATATTCTTGAGTTTTTCGTACGCGCCTGGAAGGATGCGGCTATTCGTGCAAAGATCATTAACACGGCGTTAATATTAATAGTCTTTCGTTTTGCAGCATTTTTGCCTGTTTCCGGGATTGATAGGGAATCTCTTCAATCACTTTTTTTGGGAAGTCCGCTCCTTAGTTTGCTTGATGTGTTTTCCGGGGGGACGCTCGCGAACTTTTCCATTATGGCGCTTGGCTTGACTCCCTACATCAACACCTCGATTTTTATGCAGCTAATGACACAGATTGTCCCCCGGCTTGAAGAGCTTTCGAAAGAGGGAGAAGTCGGTCGCGAAAAGATAAATCAGTACACGCGCATTTTGACCATCCCCCTGGCCGTTATGCAGTCAATTGGAGTGTTCCTGCTTTTGCGCGGGCAGGGAATAGTGGACGCGACTTCCCCGCTCGCACTCGTTGCGCTCATTGTGACAATGGCCACGGGGTCGATGTTTGCGGTTTGGATGGGAGAGCTTATTACCGAGTATGGAGTGGGGAACGGGGTTTCGTTTTTAATTTTTGCTGGCATCGTGGCACGGTTACCGGTGACGTTCGGACGCCTTGGAGTGAGCTTCGATACAGGAGTTCCCACAGGGACAATAATAATAGCGATACTTGCTATTTTGATTGTAGGTGTAATAGTTCTAATAAACGAGGCAACTCGCCAAATCCCCGTCCAGTATGCTCGCCGCAGCCGTCGTCCAATTCCCGGGGCTTCGTCTTCCTATATCCCCCTTCGAGTGAATCAGGCCGGGGTAATCCCCATCATTTTTGCTGTATCTCTTGTCTTAATGCCCTCGCTTTTAAGTCAATTTCTCGTGGGGGTCGGTAATCCGCAAGTCGCTCAAGCGGCGCTAGTCTTGGCCAGGGCGTTTGACCCTCAGTCGGTATTCTACAATGTCTTTTATTTTGCCCTGGTTGTCGGATTTACGTATTTCTATACGGCAATTACGTTTAACCCCGAGAATATTGCCGAAAACCTGCAAAAGGCGGGTGGCTTCGTTCCCGGTATCAGACCGGGAAAACAGACAGAAAATTATCTCAACAGGGTACTCAACAGAGTTACTTTTGTTGGGGCAATTTTTTTGGGTGCGATTGCCGTCCTTCCTTCGGTTGTTTCAGGGTTTTTCGGAGCATCTCATTTGGTTGTCGGGGGGACTAGCCTGCTTATTTTGGTGTCGGTCATTTTGGAACTCACGCGGGATATTGAATCGCAACTGGTGATGGGGCGGTATGAAAGTGTATTGAGATGAACTTGCTCATATTAGGACCTCAAGGATCGGGAAAAGGTACCCAGTCCAAACTCCTTTGCGAACGGTTTAGCTTATACGACTTTGATATGGGCCGCATATTTAGGGACCTTGCCGACACTCGCCCGGAAATCAAAGAATACATGGACCGTGGCGAGCTGGTACCGGATGATACGGTTTATGAGGTAGCCACAACTCATCTCAGAAAGATTAACCGGTATGACGGCATTGCGTTTGACGGCTTTCCGCGCTCTCGTGTCCAATTTCATGCCCTAAAAGATGTACTTGAGGACAAGGGGTTTGGAGTTTCACTTGCGCTTTTTGTGAATATTCCACGAGAAGAGTCGATAAAACGGCTTACTGCGAGGCAAGAAAAGGAAGGCCGTGACGACGACACGCCAGGGGCGATAGAAAAACGCTTGGCTCGCTATGAAAAAATCACAAAGCCACTGCTCGAAGAGCTCTCTGAAATGGGACTACTGGAAGAGGTCAACGGAATGGGGGACGTGGGGGCGATTCACGAAAATATAGTTAAAGTGCTAGAAGCGCGTGCGTTAATATGAAGCCGACCATTAAGACAAAAGACGAAATCACTGTAATGGCTGAAGGCGGGGAGAAACTGGCCCGGGTACGCGACTGCCTGAAAGAGGCTGTCAAAGTGGGAGGAAAAGCGTCGGAAGTTGAGAGGCTTGCAACGGCGCTAATAGAGAAAGCCGGTGGGAAGCCGTCCTTTAAAATGGTAGCGGGATACAGCTGGAGCGTCTGCGTAAATATCAACGATGGCGTTGTCCATGGCATTCCCCACCCGGAGATTGTTTTTAACGAAGGGGACATTGTTAGCGTCGACGTCGGGATGTACTACAAAGGTTTTCATACCGACACCTCTTTTACGTTGTTACTAGGCAAAGACACTGGAAAGCGGAAATTTTTAAATGTGGGTAAAAGCGTCTTGGCAAATGCAATCGCCCGTGCCAAAGTGGGAAACACGGTTGGGGACATATCGGCGAGCTTTGAGCACGGACTCAAAAAGCATGGGTACTCCCCTATCCGTGATCTTACGGGGCACGGGATCGGACGCGACCTCCACGAAGCCCCCTTAATCCCCTGCTTTGTGTCAGGGTCGCGGGAAGAGGTGGTTAGGTTGGAAGAAGGTATGACCCTGGCCATTGAGGCCATGTATTCGGCGGGGTCGAGTGAATTAAGGTTGGACCCGGATGGGTGGACTTTGAGTACAAAAGATGGTAAACTGGCGGGACTGTTTGAAGAGACCGTCGCAGTAACACACGACGGTCCTGTTGTTTTGACCGCGGAAACTGCGCTACATTCATAGCGTTTGTGCAGAGTTGGTTATGGCTAAAAAAAACGAAAACACTATTTATGAGGGTGAAATTGTTCAGGCACTTCCAAACACCATGTTTACAGTAGTGCTTAGAGATGATCGTGAGATACTTTGCACTCCGTCCGGGAAGATGCGCAGAGGATTTAACCGTATGCTCCCGGGAGTGGTAGTGAAAGTTGAGATGACACCGTATGACGACAAGCGCGGAAGGATAGTTGCAAAAGTAGGAAAATAATATGGCAAGAATTGCAGGAGTAGAACTCCAAGACAACTGGCGAATAGACTACGCCCTCACCAAGATAAAGGGAATTGGTTGGGTTAAGTCGTCGGAAGTCCTTGGAAAAACAAAAGTTAAACCCTCGACCAGGGTTAGTGCTCTTAGTAGTGACGACATCTCAACAATTACGGGTGCCCTGGGCGGGTATGTCATAGAAGGGGATTTACTCAGAGCCTATCGGGAGAGTATTGCACGCCTTCGAGCAATAGGAAGCTACCGAGGACTGCGACATGCGAGGGGCCTTCCGGTTCGAGGGCAGAGGACCAGGAGTAACGCGCGTACAAAGCGCGGTTCCAGGAAAACCGTTGGATCGTTCAAAAAAGAAGAGTTGACGAAGCAGGCTCAGCAAAAGAAAGAAGGATAAGCAAAAATGGCTGCAAAAAAGAAACAAATACCAAAAGGGCGGGTATACATTTCAGCGAGTTTCAACAATACCGTAGCAACTATTACCGATGAAGACGGAAATACCGTTTCGTGGGGCTCGGCGGGGCTGTCGGGCTTTAAGGGAACCAGGAAGGCTACCCCTTTTGCCGCAACTACCGCGGTTGACGAGGCTATTAAAAAGGCCAAAGAGGCTTTTGGCATGAAGTTTGTCGAGGTTTATATAAAGGGACCGGGTCCGGGAAGAGACGCTGCGCTGAGAGCTCTGAAAGCGGCTGGCATGAAGATAGGGCTGATTGCAGACGTAACACCCATGCCGCACGACGGCCCGCGTCCAAAGAAAAAGAGGAGAACTTAGCATGGCCAGATATACCGGACCAAAAGATAGACTATCGCGTCGTGAGGGGTACGACCTTTTTGGTAAGGGCCTGAAACTGACGCGGCTTAATGTAACTCCTGGCGTACACGGGCCAAAGGGGTCGATGCGCAAACAAAGCCAGTATAGCCGCCAGCTCAGAGAGAAGCAGAAAGTCAAAAGAATGTACGGGGTGCTCGAGCGTCAGTTCAGAAATTATATGAAGAAAGCGTTTCGTGCCAGAGGAAGCACGCCGAATGCCCTTTTTTCACTACTTGAAAGCAGGCTCGACAATACGGTATACCGTCTCGGGTTTGCCGCGAACCGTCCGCAGGCTAGACAAATGGTCACACATCGACACGTTTATGTAGACGGCGGGCGTGTGAATATCCCGTCGTATCAAGTGGGTCCCGGACAAACCATCACGCTTTCCAAAAAAATAATGGAGACGCCGGATGTGATGAAGCTTTTGAAAGCTGAGGATTACGCGACGCCGGAATGGCTCAAGCGAAAAGCAGGGGCTGGTAACGTGGTTCGTATGCCGAATAGGGATGATGTAGTTGAACCCATAGTCGATAGTGATATAATTGAATATTACTCTAGATGAAAATTATGAGCTTAGTATATATCTTTAATAATGTCTGAGGAGGTGATATTTATGGATAATCCAACATTTGAAATAAAACCAGAAAAAGTTGAGCCAAAGTACGGCAAGTTTATTATTAGCCCTCTCCCTCGTGGGTACGGTGCGACCCTTGGTACAGCTCTCAGGCGAGTCATGATGACGAGCCTTCCGGGGGCGGCGGTTACCAGCGCCCGCATTGCCGGCGTAAAGCACCAATTTTCTACCCTCAAGGGCATCAAAGAAGACACTTTGGATTTTCTTTTGAATTTGAAACAGGTGCGTTTTAAGCCCGGTAGCGATAAGGCAAAAGCAAGCTTGTCAGCAAAAGGCCCGGGAGAAGTGAAAGCGGGGGACATTGTAATTTCCGGAAACATGGAGGTTGCAAACCCTGAATTGGTGCTTGCGAACTTGTCCAAAGGGGCAAAGCTGGAAGTCAAAATGGAGATCGAGTCTGGGGTTGGATATTCCCCTGCTGAGGAGCGCGAAAAGGCCGGAGTTGGAACGATAATTTTAGATGCGGACTTTTCACCCGTCCAGCGTGTTACTCCCAAGGTTGAAGAAACCCGCGTGGGGCGTGTGACCAATTTCGACAAGCTAATACTTGAGGTCTGGACCGATGGCACCGTCGAGCCGCACGCTGCGCTTGTTGAAGCGTCAAAGACCTTACTGCAGTACCTGGAGCAAATCATCAACCCGGTAAAGGTTTCTAAAAAAGCTCCGACAGCGGAGAACCCATTGGGGTCGGTGGGGAGCCTTTCCGTGGAAGAGATTGGTTTGCCGACCCGCGTGGCGAATGCGCTAAGCAGTGCCGGTTTTGACACGGTTGAAAAGCTTTCCAAAGCCGAAAAGGCTGACTTGGTTAAAGTCAGAAATTTGGGTGAGAAGTCGTTTGACGTCATCCGGGATGCAATGCGCGAGAAAGGAGTGAAGCTAAATGCGTAAGCGAGTAAAAGGCAGTCCCCTTGGGAGGAAAAGCAATACCCGTGACGCTCTTTATTTCTCGCTTATGAGGGGGCTTATCAAAAATGGCGCGATTGTGACGACGAGACAGAAGGCAAAAGCACTCATCCCGAGGGTTGATCGCCTTATGCGCTATGTGGCTGAGAACTCGATTGCCGCACGCAGGCGCGTGCTTTCTAAGGTGAGAAATGATCGCGGACTTGCCGAGGAGCTTTTTGCAAGGAAAGCGTTAACAAAAAGCCGGAAATCCGGGTTTACAAAGCTGGAGGCGCTTCCGTCTCGTCGAGGTGACAATGCGCGCATGGTCTCCCTTTCCTGGGTGGAAGAGGACACTAGCGAGCAAAACAAAGAAAATGAAAACATACCAACCGAAGGGAAATAATCTGGAGCGCGGTCGGCAGGAATTGGACGCCGAAGGAGCGGTCCTTGGGCGGCTTGCAACAAAAGCCGCCCGCTATCTTATTGGCAAGCACAAAAAAGATTATACTCCAAACAGAGACGGTGGAGACTTTGTGGTGGTTAAAAACGCCGAAAAGATTGAGGTAACTGGTAGGAAGCGCTCACAAAAGCTCTACCGCAGACATTCAGGCTACCCGGGTGGGTTTAGAGAGCTGACATTTGAAAAGCTCCAGGAGAAGCATCCGGAGCGGATTATCGAGCTTGCTGTTAAGCGGATGCTGCCTAAAAACCGGCTCCAGAAAAAGCGACTAGCGCGGCTAAAAGTTATGGTGGGCGACGAAGAAAAAAATGACAAAAAACGAGAATAAAAATTACACTCATTCCTTGGGAAGGCGCAGAAGCGCCTCCGCCCGCGTTCGGCTTTACAAAGGAAAGGAGGAAAGCACGGTCAACAACGTGGTAATAGGTAAGTATTTTGAGGGTTCGGCGACAGCTTTTGCTTGGAAGAAGCCGTTTGAGCTGACCAAAACCTTCGAAAAATACTACATTACGGCAAAAGTGGTCGGCGGGGGGAAGTCGGGGCAGTTGGGAGCAGTAGTGCTCGGCATCGCACGGGCGCTTGTGAAGCTTGACAGTAAAGAGTACCGAACTGTCTTGAAAAAGGCAGGCCTTTTGACCAGAGATGCCAGGGTGCGCGAAAGGCGCATGGTGGGGACCGGTGGGAAAGCGCGGCGCAAGAAACAGTCTCCAAAACGGTAATCAAACCAGTTTTGCCTTCTTCTTGTCGGTTTCGAGTTTTTGATCCGCTTTTTCGATTTCCTCCTCGGCTTTGAAGCGCTGTGAGTAAAAGTTCATTAAGGAAAATGTGACCATGCTTGCAAATATCACTCCAACAATGTTTACAAGGAACAAGAGAAAAGAGCCACTAATAAGGTCAATGTTAAGCTTTGCGATGCCAATTCCTGTCACGGCGAGAGGGGGGATAAGTGAAACCGAAATAGCTATGCCCGGAAGGGTTTCGTTAAGCTGGGGCTTCACAAGTGCAAAAGAGCCCGCGAAGCCGACAATTATAGCAACGATTACAGACGCTAGGCTTGGCTGGCTAATAATGTTGATTTGTTCGGTAACGCCCGGGAATTGCGTCGAAAACAAAAGCGCGGCAGCTGTGGCTGCAGTTACCGAGAAGACCACGGACTTGACGATTGTCCAAAAAGACCTACTGATAACAACAAAGTCTGCCATGGTAATCCCCAGAGAGAGCGAGAGTATGGGGTAGAGCATCGGCGCAATAAGCATGCTGCCAACGACAATGGCGGCGTTTCCAAGCATAAGCCCGAAAGTCGACGTTAAAATAGAAAGCACTATCATGAGGAAAAAGTCGTGGCTGGGGGTGGAGCCGCTAATAAGCCTCCTAACGGTGTCGCCTTTGTCTTGGCTTGTGAAGTTACTAAAGAGGACTAGCGCCATACGACAATATAGCACATCGAACTTGAGTTGTGCTTGACAAGCTTGGTACAACTCGCCTACCCTTAGGCAAACCCTGCCAAAGCAGAAGGAGGTGATCTATGAATGGATTCAATGGAATTTTATGACGTACGGAAGCGCGCTAAAGTTTCCGTCCCGATGAGTCAGATTAAAAAGCGTACATATACTCGTGTTACTAAAAATGGGTCGAGGCAGACCAGATATGCTGCCGTTGCTGAAGTGGACGGGTCTAAACTCACAAAATTTATAAGCGAAGACACGTATAACTCGCTGGACGTGTCAGTTATTGAGGAGTAGGAAACTCTTCGTAAAAGCGCAGATCCCCTACCGGAAGGTGGGGGGTTTGTGTTAACATATGCCCCATGGAACATACAGATGATCAGTTTATGCGCGCGCGAGTGGTGGACGTTATAGAGGAAGGGGTGAGCGACTTTTCTGGAGTTTCTCAGCCTTTTCAACGCCTCCGGCTGGAAATAACATCGGGGGGCCTTGCCGGAGGGACTGTGGAGGTGGAGCACGGAAGCCTTTTTCCAGTTGAGCAGAGGCAGCTTGCACACGAAGGACAAACGCTGGTTCTCACGCGAACGCAAGGTCCGGAGGGTGAGGTGTTTGTTGTGACGGACACTTTTCGCTTGGCACCGCTTATCGGGTTTGTGGTGGTTCTTGCGATAGTCATGCGGATTTTGAGTGGCAGGAGTGCTGTGCGTGCCCTCTCTGCGGTACTTCTGGGGATAGGGCTTTTGGTTGTTGGTGCCTCGGAGATACTCTCAAATCCTTTGAACATAGAGACGATGCTTGCTTTTGGGTCTGCCGGAGCGCTCATTTTTGCGCTAGGCGTTTCCCGTACTCCGCAACGCTTTATACTCACGACACTCTCTGTATTCGCAGCGCTTGTGGTAACCGCTGGGTTTGCGGTTATTTTAATGGGGATTTTGTCCCTTTCCGGAGTTGGTGCGGCAAGTTCCCTACTTCTCCAGTTTGGAGGTCTTGACCAGGTTGGAGCAGAGAGGGTGTTCGTCTTTGGGCTTTTGGTGGTTGCGACCGGTTTTTCCAGCTACATCGCAGAAATGCAAGTGGCGTACGTTGGGGGGCAACTCGCAAAGAGGGCGTACTCCTGGCGCGAGTTGCTGTTTGAGAATATGGCCACAATGAGCCCGGTCATGAACAAGACATTTCTAATGATGGCATTTGCCATGGTAGGGGTATCTCTCCCCTTGTATTTGCTTTTTGGTATCGATTCGCAAATTCCGTTCTGGGTGACTGCAAATAGTGAGTTTATAGTGCAGGAGTTGGCAAGAGTTTTGGTTGTGGGCGTTTTTATTTACCTGTCGTACGTTATTTCAACTGTAGTGGCAAAGCTTGGGTACTCGAGCGTGTTTAGCTCAAAAAAGTGAGTTTACTGGTAGGCCAGATTGGCCTCGGGGAGTAGTTTAATGGTAGAATGCGCGGCTGGGGGTCGTGCGGTGGCAGTTCAATTCTGCCCTCCCCGACAGAAGTATCTGCTCATTCTGAGATGTAACTTTTAAAGTCAATCTCAGCAAATTGTTTTAACACTTCCCAGACTCTCTCCTTGTCTTTAAGAAACTCGGTTTTGTTGATTTCCCCTGCGTGGTACTCCCTAGCAGCTTCTTGATAGGAGGTAAGTAATTTATACTGGACCCAATAATTTGAACAGTTAGGTTAGATGTAAAATAACTTATATGGAAAGTGTCAGAAAAAGGGTCCATCCACCAGTTTTCAAGTCAAGGGTTGCACTTGAGGCCATTAAGGAACAA
>Ga0210057_1003132_pt1 | contig 22971 bp, 21 predicted proteins | sample CryGeyCG2114_010_2_FD_183968 | JGI IMG/M metagenome (GOLD analysis project Ga0210057, IMG submission 183968) | Groundwater microbial communities from aquifer - Crystal Geyser CG10_big_fil_rev_8/21/14_0.10 (SPAdes) (version 2) | ecosystem: Environmental > Aquatic > Deep subsurface > Groundwater ...
CAAATCGACGATCCTACTCCAATGCGAAAAACGCCGATGCCAACAGCATTGAATCTGTCATCTTCAACATCTCTGGATCCCGTGCATGCCGAGGACCTGATTCGCCAAGAGGCGCGGACGGTGCTTGAAAATGTAGCCTGGAAAATTCTGCCAGAAATTGTTGAACGCGTTGTTCGAGAGGAGCTGCAAAAGCTTCTCAAAGATGCCGAACGCCTGTAAGACAGAGTTTCACCTGAAGGAGTTTCAGTGACTCTTCTTGATCTGATCAAAACAGCCCTCTTGGAAGATATGCCTCGTGGTGATCTCACCACAGAAAGCCTCGCATTGGCCCCCCGGCCTGGCCGAGCTAAGCTTATTGCAAAACAGGACATGACCTTATCGGGCTCAGAACCTTTTGAACAAAGTATTCTATTGCTCGAACCCGGAGCCAAATTAAAATGGCATTTTGAAGACGGCGGAAAAGTTCTCACCGGACAAACCCTGTGCTCTCTCCAGGGAGATTTGATCCAGATTCTAAAGGCCGAACGGGTGGCCCTGAATTTTCTCATGCATCTGTCAGGAATTGCCACCTTAACCGCCCAGTTCGTCGAGCAAGTGGCCGGAACAGAAACAAAAATTTTAGACACCCGTAAAACATTGCCCGGCTACCGAGACCTTGAAAAAAGGGCCGTTGCCCATGGTGGCGGCGTCAACCATCGAATGGATCTAAGTTCGGCCATTTTAATCAAGGACAATCATATCTCAGTGATGGGCGGAATCTCCATGGCCGTTCAACGAGTGCGAGAAAACTTCACGGGAAAGATCGAAGTCGAAGCGAGCACTCTTGAACAAGTTCAAGAGTGCATCACTCTCGAGGTCGATCGAATTCTGCTGGATAACATGGACAATGAGATGCTGGCCCAGGCTCTCAAGTTGATCCCCAATCAAATCGAAACAGAAGCCAGCGGCAATATGAACCTGGCGCGAGTGGCCTCGGTCGCAGCCCTTGGGGTGAGCTACATCAGCGTCGGCGCACTGACACACTCAGCTCCTTCGGCGGATGTCAGTCTCTTATTTTCCTGGAATACACGATGAGTCTTCATGTTTTCTCTGAAACTCAAAAATGGGCGAGAGAATCTGGAATTGTTTTGTGGTCCGAAGAAAAAACCACCTCCACCAATGCCATTGCGAAAGAATCCACTCTAGCCGGGGCCCCGGTTCGACTCTTTTTAACCGATCACCAGAGTGCGGGACAAGGCCGTGGCAAAAATCAATGGCTTCAGTCTGAAAATTCGGGATCCACATTTTTAACAACCTGGGCTTTTCATTTGGGTAAAAAAAATCCTCAGCCAGTATTGTCTCCGGCCATTGGCTATGCCTTGTGGAGTGCGCTCCAGACAAGCTTTCCCTGGGTGAAATTTGCCTTAAAGGCCCCCAACGATCTGTATTGCGAAGACCGCAAGATTGCAGGTCTCTTGCTTGAAATCTGCCAACAACAAGGGGAAAACTTTCTGTTGATTGGCCTTGGAATGAATGTGCTGGCTGCCCCCGACATGATGCCCACCGCCGGCGCTTTGCAAAATTTTTTATCCATCGAATTGACCACCACAGTCTGGAGACAGATTCTGGATCGACTCCTGCTAGAGTTTTCACTGGCCCTTTCCCAAACTGACGCCGAGCTCAGCCCCACTCAGCAGCAATCATTGCTTTATGCTCTGAATCGTTTCAGCAAACTTGAGAAAGCTTATCAAAAGGTGGATAAAGACGGCAGTCTTTGGATCGATTCTGAAATCAAACACTGGAGTGAACTTTAAAATGGCTCTCACTTTTACACCCGAAGCTGAAATGGGAACAAGTTGTCCAGACTTTCAACTCCCTGCCACTGATGGTAAAATTTATCGCCGCAGCGATTTTCAAATTGGGAAACCAGTAGTTATTTTATTTATCTGCAATCATTGCCCCTATGTTCAAGCCATTGAAGATCGTCTGATTCAACTCGGGCACGATCTGAAGGAGCTGGGCATTCCAATGATTGCCATTTCATCGAATGACGGCCAGGAATACCCCGAGGACAATTTTGAGAATATGCGCTCTCGCGCCCAAGATAAAAAGTATTCATTTCTCTACTTACACGATGAAACCCAAGAGGTCGCGCAACGTTTTGGCGCCGTCTGCACCCCCGATTTTTTTGTCTATGATTCACAGATGAACTTGGCCTATCGGGGACGCCTGGATGACTCGTGGAAAGATCCCAAAAAGGTCACTCGCCGTGAGCTCTTTGAGGCCGTCCAATTGTTGGCACAAAACAAAGCTCTTTCAGCTAAACAAACTCCGTCCATGGGATGCAATATTAAATGGATCAACCGCAAATAAAAAAGATGTTCCCCTTTGAAATTAAAATTCGATACATCTTGCTCCCACTTCTGGGGGCCCTTCTGTTCTTCATTACCTACATGGTGATTTATCTGGGGGTCTTCAAACCTGTGACTGTTGAAGTGAGAGAAGCGGGCCCCTTTCACATGATCTTCAAAGAACACACTGGGGCTTATCATAAAATTGTTCCGATAATCGAAGAGGTCGAGAAGTGGGCGCAAGCTCAAGGACTCGACTGCCATCTATCTTTCGGAGAATATCTCGATCGAGCCCAAGAGGTCGAAGAATCCAGACTCCGTTCCTTGGGCGGATGTTTGGTTCCAGAAATACCCCAATCACTACCTCCTGATTTTCAGCAAAAAACTCTGTCCGAGAGAAAATACATTGTGGCCGTCTTTAATGGATCGCCAGGAATAGGCCCCTTTAAGGTGTATAGCCGAGTCTATAACTATGCGACGGAAAACCGCTTGGTATTGGAAGACAACACCTTGGAGGTTTATGAAATCCTACAAACGCCCAACTCGATGATCACTACCTACTATTTCCCGATCAAACAATAAAATCCGAAGCTATCCGAATTCTTCAATCCAAGAGTCTTTCGCTGGTGGGCGAAATGAAATCCCCGAGCTAATTGGAGTTTGAAACTTCTCTCTCAGGTTCCATGGCACCTGTGATTGAAATGATCTTGCGGGTTCACGCTGATAGAAAGTGCAAAATTCCTTTTTGCGCAGCTGCACCAACTCATAAAAATTTCCTTGGCAATAGCGGCCTTCAATTTTTTGTTCCACTTCTTCCTCGGTGAGGTAAAAGATATCCCGAGCCTGATCCAATAGTTTCATCTGCTCCCATTGCTTCCCGATTTCCAGGTAGATATCCCGAACCAAACCAAAAAAATAAGCTCTCACCCATTTGGCCTTTTCGCGCCCCTTTGCCAATTCTTCCAATCGATGAAAATCTCTTTTACAAAACAAATAGGGTAAATAGCCCTTTTGCTCCCGAACTAAATGCAGAACTCTATTCTGCGTGATTCGTAACAGTTTTCTTTCCGCAGGAATCGCCTGAGACAAGGAACCTTTAAAAGACCTCAACAACAATTGCCGGAAAACCTCTGGCTCCTGCCGTGCCGTCACCGATTCCAATTTCATTTCATCCAAAATTCGGTCGCCATGAAGACTTAAGTAATCGGCACAGTGCTCGAATGCATCCGGCGCATAAATTCTCAGACGGTTGAGAAAAAAAGAACAGGGCCCCGAGTTAATCACCTTCAGAGCAAGAGGGTTCTGGCAAAGGTGGGTTGAAAGCTCAGTCAAGGGCTCTGCGGCCAAAGCTTTAGCCATTCTCTCTCCATAGAGAATTTCGAAATCCTCGCCCGTCAGCTCAAATTCATCAAGCTCCCGGGTGATTTTTCTCTTTAAGGCACTTAAATCGAGATAGTTCAAAGTCGGCGCATACCAATGCGCTAAGAATCGAGATTTCAACTGTCGAACCAACTTCAGCAGATCCTGACCATTCTTGCGATAGAACTGACTTCGCTCAACTTCAAGAATTTGTGTTCTAAATTTTCGTTCAAAACGATCGATCGGATAAAGTCGACGCGCAATAGCTTCGCGAACAACGAGACTCTGTCGCCTCATCCAATCCCAGCTATTGTTCACAACGTAGGTATGTGAAAAGTACCTATGGATGTACTGCCAATGGTTCCGATTAAAGTACAATCGTCCATTGATAAAACTGATGAGATTTCGGAAATCAAGACTGTGAGCCGCTATCCCACGATCAGTGCCGCCCATGGCGCGAACCCACCCCCGGCTAATTTGTCGAAAAAAGTCACTGACAAAACTAAAGGTCAGGGGCAATGAAACCTCGGGGAACTCATCCTCCAGATAAGAACGATCAAAATAGAAAGTCTCATGATCTCTTCGCTGCCGAAGAGCCTCACTTCTCAGGGGACTCAATCGAAGAAAATGATACTTTCCCTTGTAATAAACCCAGCCAAGCTCAACGGGAGCTCCGAAATCATCCGCCACTCGAGATGCCACTTGAAGCAAAGAGTTGTGGGGAAAATCCGCCTCCATCGGAGCATCGATATGAAAACTACGTTGTGTCCATTTTTTTTCAGAGCAGTTCCATAAAAACTCATTGCAAGGGATCGCCGTCATCGTTCGGTGGTCCGCGACCCCAAACATCGTGGAAACTAAAAACTGATCCCGACGACCGGTCCCGGGGTGAGCTGACAACAGCAGTCCTGAAATCTGTGCTGGCACCATGTGCTGCAATATCACTGAGATCTGAATGTCTCTCAGTGGAAAATTGTTCAGCAAACGATCTTCCAAGGACTGCATCGAAAAAGATCGAGCCCAAATTTTAATAACTGAAGAAACAATTCCGTCGAGGCTCTTGCGAAAAAGAAATGCCCCCGGCAGGTCGGACGAATTTGCTCCTCCAGTAGCTTGTTGGGCCAAGGATCCCCTCACTGCCCATCCATCGACCGATGGATGATTCTCCATCCAATCCTTGATCTCAGCGACCACCGCGGGAGAAAGTTGAATTTTCTCAATCTCCTGCTGCATTGCCTGAGACACTTCTAACAAAGATCGTTTTTGATCTTTCAGATCCTTTAAGAGAAAAGTCCAGTATCCGGGATCCATGTGATCCCAAAATGTTTGTGCTGGCAAAACACTGAAGTGCGGGACATCGATTCCAAACAAACTGAGCTGAATCAATCCCGTGACTTTCTCACCAAAAGATTGTGTCGGCAGTGCGATCAGTTCCTGGTCGATCTTTAAACATTTTTTCATCTGCTAGCTTCTAACCCTGCGTTGATACAAGTGACAAGGGAGAACTTTCATCATGAAAAAGATCTCACAAAAATTCACGCGCAGCTCTCGCACCAAGGGGACAATCTGGCTCGGATCTTTCTCCTATGTAAAGTCTTTGTAAAATTCCGGCGCCGGAAGACGTCTTGCAAATATCAAAATGCAGATCCTCAAGCATAAATGTGTTTATATTTATGGAAATTATCGAATAAGGAAGGTTCAGACAGCCTCGATGGCAATAAATAAACTCCTGTGTACCTCAGGCAACAGAGCACTCTTGGTCGTATTTTTTGTAAGCTGATGGTGGGAAGAAAGGCTCCCGAGCCAGATTGGCCGGGAGCTTCGGAATCAATGACCTTTAGCGATTAAATTCAAAGCGCTTCCGGCCTTGAACCATTTCAATTGTTCAGCATTGTAGGAATGTTTCAGCTGGATTTCTTCTTTACTTCCATCTTTATGCTCAATCAGCATGGAAACATTTTTCCCTGGCGCCAAAGAAGCCAGATCCTTCAAGGTAACACGATCATCCTCTTGAATTTTATCATAGTCCTTGGGATCTGCAAAAATGAGAGCCAAAACGCCCTGTTTTTTTAGGTTGGTTTCATGAATTCGCGCAAAACTACGAGTAATCACCGCTGTGCACCCCAGAAAGCGAGGCGACATCGCCGCGTGCTCTCGCGAAGAGCCTTCTCCATAGTTCTCATCACCAATGATGATCCAACCTTTTCCTGCCTTCTTGTACTCTCTGGCAATCTTGGCAAATTCAATGCCCTTTTCGCCACTGATCTGGTTCTTTCCCTTGCCAATTTCTGCAGTGAAGGCATTGTCCGCCCCCAACAACATATTGTTGGAAATATTGTCCAAATGCCCTCGGAATTTCAACCATGGGCCGCCAGGACTGATATGATCCGTTGTGCATTTTCCTTTAGCTTTGGCCAAAATCAGTTGTTGGCTGAAGTCCTTACCATCCCAAGCCTTGAACGGCTCCAAGAGCTGCAGACGATCTGAGCTGGCGCTCACCGCCACATTGACATCTTTCCCGCCGGGCTTTTGGTAACCTTCAAGGTCAGCCACATATCCCTTGGCCGGAAGCTCCAGAGCTTCAAGGGCCTTTAACTTGATCTTTCCCTTTGGGGTTTCCAGTTCATCGGTCAATGGATTGAAATCAATTCTTCCAGCCAGCCCCAACGCCATCACCACTTCAGGGGAAGCAATAAAAGCCAAGGTCTCGATATTCGAGTCATTTCGACCCCGAAAATTTCGATTGAAAGAGGTTAGAATCGTATTTTTCTCTCCCGATTTAATGTCATCCCGTTTCCACTGACCAATACAAGGACCACAAGCATTGGCTAAAACGGTCGCGCCCGCCGAGTTGAGCACCTGCATTTGACCATCACGTTCAATGGTGTGTTGAATTTGGCTGGATCCCGGAGAAACCAAGAAGGGTTGTGGCATTTTTAACCCTGCCTCCAAAGCCTGGCGCGCCACAAAGGTCGCCCGACCAATGTCTTCATAAGAAGAGTTGGTACAAGAACCAATCAAGGCCGAAGACAATCGAACAGGCCAACCCTTTTCTTTGGCTTCTTTCGCCAAGGCTGAGATCGGTCGAGCGATATCCGGAGAATGGGGGCCGACCAAATGTGGTTCCAACGTCGTTAGATCAATTTCATAAACTTCATCAAAATACTTTTTAGGGTTTTTTGCGACATCTTCATCCGCCGTCAACAGATCTTTATTTTGATCCGCCAAAGTCGCAAGATCCGCACGGTTAGTGGCTTTCAAGTAAGAACCCATTTTTGCGTCGTAAGGAAAAATTGAACAGGTCGCACCCAATTCCGCACCCATGTTGGTGATGGTTCCCTTGCCCGTGCAGGAAATGGACTCTGTTCCCTCGCCAAAGTACTCGACAATTTTATCAGTTCCACCCTTCACCGTGAGCATTCCACACAATTTCAAAATGACATCTTTCGCCGAGGTCCAGCCATTCATTTTTCCCTTGAGGTGCACGCCGATCAATTTCGGATTTTTGACTTCCCAAGAAAGTCCCGCCATTACGTCAGAAGCATCGGACCCACCGACACCCACTGCACACATTCCCAAACCACCGGCATTGGGTGTATGAGAATCTGTTCCAATCATCAATCCACCTGGGAAGGCATAGTTTTCCAAAATTACTTGGTGAATAATCCCAGCGCCCGGCTTCCAGAAACCGATGTTATAACGTGAAGAAGCCGTCGCAAGAAAATCATACACTTCTTCATTGGTTTTGTTTGCATTTGCCATGTCTTTTTCTTTGCCAGCATTGGCTTGAATCAAATGATCACAATGCACGGTCGAAGGAACGGCTGCTTCGTCTTTTCCAGCCAACATAAATTGAAGCAAAGCCATTTGCGCCGTTGCATCTTGCATCGCCACACGATCTGGCCGCAAAAGCAAAAAACTTTTCCCACGCTCAATCTCTTGCCCCTTGGGGTCTTCCAAGTGACCGTAAAGAACTTTTTCCGCCAAGGTTAGAGGTCGTCCCAAACGCTGACGAATGGTCTCCAACCGCTGTCTCGAATTTTGATAAACTGCTTTGACTAACTCAGGTGTTGTCTCAATTTTTGCCATAAAATCTCCCTATCCCATTTTGGGGTAGCACCACACCATTTGCAACCCAAGGCTTCGCGCGTTGCCTCCCCCCCGTTGCGGGATGCACCTGGACTTCAAAGGCCACTCGCAAAACGGTTTTCTAGATCACCAGTTGGTGGCGATCACTCGTCGATGAAGGTCTACAAATGACCCACTCGAGCAAGACCTCTACTGATGCAATGGGTTGCAAAAAGGCTGACGCTACCTAGACGTAGGAGCCGTTTCTGATTTTTTCGAGGATGATTTTTTCCATCTTGATGGGATCTTTGGGATCAACAGAGAACAAAGACTGCTGCTCGCAACGAATCTTTTCTTTCATCAGCCAACGCAGAATATCTGACAATCCCTTGTTCTTTTTGTCCAAAAAGAAGGGGTCGTTTTCCAAGGCATCTTTGGCTTTTTTCAAAGCGCGAGCCTCCGCCGGATCGCTTTCTCGAACCTTGTAAAAAGGCAAATCATATTTTTTGACGTCTTCCGGTAGGACTCCTAAAAACCGAACTTCCGGAGCCGAAAAGTGGGAGTTTCGAATCAGAGAGGCCGCAGATCCGGCCTTCAAGGTTCGAAAGATATTTTGCAAAGTATAGGCATCCAAATCTCCGAAAAAATACATTGGCGGCGCCAACTCTTCCTCAATCAATTTGCACCAACCTCGAACTGCATTCGAAGGCACACCTTGAGCACCCATCAAAATACAGTTATTTCGTTTGGTAAAACCCATGGATTGAAGCGTATTCGCCGTACCTTCAGACTCGATCACCAGACAAAAATCGATCTTTTTCCGAGCCTTCAGCCGCAAGGACTGAGGTTTATTCTTGGGTTGAAAAGGCGCCGTTCCCAAAGTTGAAAGGTCAATCGTGGCCTTCTCGCCATCCGCCATGGTCTCAGTCACCACCAGCTGTTGAGAGTACGTCTGCCCCCCTCGATCATTGGCAAAGCAGTTCAGCTCTTCACGATAGACCTGAAGCATATCCCCGATAAAGTCGACAATCGTGTCGCTCTCAACCTGATCTTCAAAGTCCAGCGGTCGCAATTTGGCGTCATTTTTGATCAAACCTTTGCAGATGTAGTACAGCTCCCTTTTGGTATTCACCGCGCCGATATCTAGATTGCGCAAAAGAATCTCAAGCATAAACACCACTCGAGCCAACTTTTGGACAGAGGAAACGTTCAACTCGGTTCGGACGCGCTTGTCGCCAGGGGTCAGGTAACCCACCTTAGGGTTGTAAAAAGAATTGTCCAAGGAAGTTTTGACAGCCTCCAAAACGGGCCGCTTTGACTTTTCAAGGTCCGAAAGCATTCTTTCAGCCAATATCTGGGCTTCTTTGGGGATATCAATTTTCAGTTCACGAACACTGATTAATTTAGCCATATCACGATCCTACTTTTTTTTGGTTCCAGCTTTTTTCTTCGCCGCATTGGTGGTGGCGATCTTCTTCGCTGCAGGACTGGAAGCGCTTTTTTTGCCTGCTTTATCCGCCGCCTTTTTTGTTGTCCTGGCAGCCTTTTTGTTTTCCTTCATCACTTCTGTCACTTCAATGATATCATTTTCTTCTTCAGACTCCGAGCTCGCGGTATCGTCGTCGGGATCATGTCCTCGACGCTTGGCCTCGCGAGTTTTTTGCGCGGCAAGCTTGATCGCCGCTTGCTCCAGGTCCTCCATGGCATCCTTTGAATCCCGGCCCAAGAGTTTTCTTAAACCCTCTTCAGCTCTCTTTTTCCGCGCATCTGAGGAGTCCGTAATTCGCACCAAGGATTCCACTAAAATAGGCCCGAATTGCTCGATATGAGCGAGCTTTCTTTCCAGATCCGCTTCTTTAGATTCCTTCTTAATATGACGAGACAGCTTTTGCCCCGCCTGCATCAAAGCGCGGCGAATTTCTTCAACCAACTCTTCAGAAGCATCGATGGTTTCCTTCGAAGCATTTTTAAACTTGATAAAAGGCGACACCAGAGAGATCGCAAAGATATAGGGCCCCAATGGCAAACTGCCTTTGGGCTGAGAAAGACCATAGGATTTCCAGTTCACAGATTCAATCGCCCAAGTGATCGCACAGCCTGATTTATCAAACTGCAAAGGCACCCGATTGGCGAAACGCAACAGCTGAACTGGCTCATCGGCTTCGAGGTTTCGGTGTTTAAACCTCGCCAAAGCGACCTCAACCACGACGGGTTTAAAGTCACAAATCGCGGGCTTTCGAGTCACGACTGAAAAGAAATCAGTCTCCCCCAAACGCTGAATGGATTTGGAAAGAGCATCTTCTCCGACAGTCAAAACGGACTTGGTGCTTGGGGCCATCAGGTCAGTGTCTTGAACGATCTGAAAGACCTTTTTAAAGTCCTCGGGCCTCAAAGCGGTGAGTGGTTTTGACAAAAGCGCTTTGGGTAATCCTTTGGCCACAAAGTCTTTCAGCGACTGATCGCTGACTCTGGAAAATCCAGTCTTTAAAAACTTGTCCAAAGTGATTTTTCCGTAAAGGGTCGAATGCGTAATGAACTCTCCCAATTTAAATGTGTGCGGATGGGGCAAAGTGGCCACAGGAATATCTGGAACATCATTGCTGACCCGCTCAATCGTGACCCAGTCATTGTCGAGCAATTTGTATTTCAAAGTCAGGTGAGGATTCACAAGAACTGTCCCCTCCAGATAGGTGATCAAACCACCATCCCCGTTGAGCTGAACTCGTCCATCGATGGCAAACTCGACCCGAACACCATGTTTTTTGTCATCCCAATCCAAAGTCTGTTTGTTTTTTAGAACACCAGAATTGGTCTTAATATCAACATCCACTTGGCCAGAAACGGCCTTTCTCATGCTGGCTGTTTTGCTAATAACAAAAGCGCCCTTGGCGTTCGTCAACTGAGCCCATGTCGTGGCGGCGGAAATCCCAATCCCCTGCTGCCCCCTGGAACATTGACCTTTTCCAAACTTAGAAGACGCTAAGTACTCTCCAAAGACCTTTGCTAAATCATCGACCTCAAGGCCCGGACCATTGTCTTCAACAGAAATTTTAATCAGATCAGTGTTTTTTGAGGATCCCTGGCCCACACGTTGGATTTGAACTTCAATTTCAGGCAGTATTTCTGCCTGCTCACAGGCGTCCATCGAGTTATCCACCGCCTCCTTCAAAGTCGTTAAAACGGCCTTCAAAGGAGAAGAGAAACCCACCTGCTGCAAGTTTTTGGCGAAATATTCAGCTGTGCTGCTCTTAGTAATTTTACTCACGATCCGGTTCCTTTACTTTTGGTGAAGCAATTTATAGGAAAGCGGAACGCTCCGCAGTGAAGCAAGTACAAAGTCTTAAGATCCGGCGCGCCACGCGTTAATTGCTCGAGTTTTCATCAGAATCTGGTTCTTTGACCGAAGAGGCCCCCAGTTCTAACTCTTCCATCGCCATCTCTGCTCGAGTCTTGTGGCCCTTTTTATTGTTACAGTCTTTGCAACTGGGCACACAATTTTTTTTATCCGATTTGCCACCACGAACAATAGGAATCAGATGATCCATGGTCAGTTCACTGGGCTTAAAAGATTGTCCACAGTGATAACAGGTTCCTTTGCCCAGCTGCTGTTTCCACCACGAGGACTGGCGCAATTCACGAGCCTTGGCTTTTTCTTTTTTCTGATGCTCTGGCGGAGCTGGAGTAAAAAAGTAATTCATTCCACGCTCTCTTACTGCCGACCTGTTGGATAGTAAAGCCGATTGTCCCACATTCCCTGGCTAAAATATTGAATCACGGCCTGCAAACCCTGAGTCAACTTGAGCTTCTCGGCCACTGGTTCAGAGAGCGGTTTTTTCTGATCAGGATCTTTCATTGAAAACATCTGAAAATCTCCGCCGCGATGATATTGCAGAAAATAGTCTCTGGTGATGTAGAGATAACGTCCGTCGATATAGGTCACAGCAAATCGATCCTGAGGAACAAAAATAGATCGACCCAACTCATTGCGCTCGGTCTGTGGGATCTGTGCAAGATCCAGAATCGTTGGCAAAATATCCGCGTGTTGCACAATCTGATCGGGATCCACCTTGGGTAAAACAATCTCTGGTGAATAAATCATCAGTGGCACGCGGTAGTGACCAATTTCGTTGTCATAGCCTGGTCGAGAGCTTTTATAGGTATGATCTGCAGTCAAAATAAAGATCGTATTTTTAAACCAAGGCTGCTTCTTGGCCTCGGAAAAGAACTCCTTCAATGCATAATCCGTGTACCCAACCGATTCATGAATGTCCAAGTTGCCTTTGGGAAATTTTCCCTGATAGACCTCGGGCACTCGAAAGGGATGATGAGAGCTCAGGGAAAAAATCGCTGTGAAAAACGGCTGGGGAAAACTCTGCATCTTCTGCAAAGTCCATTGAAAAAAAGGCTCATCCCAAATTCCCCAGGTGCCATCGTCATCCTGACTGTGTCCAGGATGTTCATTCATATATTCATTTTTTCCAAAGTAGCCCTTCACACCCGCACTTTTCATAAATTGATCAAAGTACATGGATCCATTCTGCGCTCCGTGAAAAAAATTTGTTTCATACCCCGCCTTGCCAAGCAGAGTGCCCACCCCTAAAAAATAATTCGTCAAATATTGAGAACTGATAAAGGGTTCATTCATCAAAGACGGAATTCCGCCCATAATGGCGCCAATTCCTTCGATCGACCTGCGAGCGTTGGCAAAGGCATTGTTGAAGGCCAAACTTTTTTTCGCCAGCGAATCTAAAAACGGCGTATAGCCCCCAGGCCCCGTGTATTCGTAAGAAAAGCTTTCAAGAATAATCAGAACAATGTTGGGTCGCACTCCAGGATGGTAACCCTGCATCTGAGAACGAGGTTCTCCGCTCGGATTCAAGTGGGCTTCAAGTTCCGCCGGGGATGAGAAAAACCGATCTCTGGGCAAACTCTCGCGTTTAATCGTCTGCAAAAATGTAAAAGATGAATTCAGAACCAGATTGTTCACCGCCGGAGTCACAAAGATCTGAGCATGGGCAAAATTGATCGGTTTTTTTTGCAAACCTCCCCGAGCGGACACGAACAGAAGCACAAAAAAACAGACTGCAAAAAGTCCTGCTTTTTTCCAAGACAACAGAGCGTTTTGGGCCCAAGAATTTCGAGCAATCTTATTCGCCCCCCAAAAAACCACCACCACCAGGGTCAGCAATAACAAAGTGGTCATCGCTGCCAACAGCCAATAATACCCAATCAAACTCCAGATTTTTCCGGGGACTTCTCGGGCTAAAAATAGGGCGTCAAAGGTGGTTCGACGGCCTAGAAAATTGACGAATTCCGCATCCACCATATTCATGACCAAAAAGGGGCCTTGAATCAGCAGAAAAACGCCCAAGACCAAGCGCGACCCCAGCATCTGAAATTTTAAATCCCGACGGTGAATCAAAGCCAGACCAAGTGCGAAAAAAAAGGGAATAGCCGATAGAATTGCAATCGCTGACAAATCAAAACGAATTCCATAGAGAAAAGTTAAAACCAGATCAGTCCAGGATTGTTGTTGAAAAAGATGCCAGTTCCACAAAAGAAAAATCAGCCGAGAGATTTCATAAAAAACCAAGGTGAGTGCAAAACTGATCAAAAGTAGCAACAAAGGCAAAACGTCATTCTCCTGATGTTCTGCCTAATTAAACACTATTTTTTAAATGAGTCTACATCTCGGTAAAGAACATCGGCCATGGTATCAAACCGGACTCCGATGATGCGATTGGACGGATTCACCGACACCACTGTTCCACGAAAGTTCCACCGATTCCGGACGATATCGCCAAGACAAACATCATACCCGTAACGGGGCGAACGCACGCAGATTTTTGTGGGTCGCGCTGGAGGTGCCGATCGCGGCGGAGGCGTGTAAACCGGGGGCTGATAAACCGGCGTCGGAGGCTGATACGGCTGTGGCACTGGTGTGGGCTGTGGCACTGGTGTGGCCACTGGAACAGGTGTTATTTCAGAGCCCTTGTAATATCGGTTATAGATATTTTGCACCACCGTTGGATCCGTTTTTAAATTGACGTCTTCGCCGCCAATAGCTGCCGCTTGTTCGTCGGCATAATGTCCAAAGACGACAGGTTCTTCGATCACACCCAAAACGACCTCAATGGAACGCAAACGAAGACGTAAAAAATTTTGAATCTCTAGATTGGCCATACGAATTTGCCCACGATCAATATTTCTTAGCTCCGCCTTGGTAAAAGCAGAACTCGTATTGTCACCGAAAAGATCGGGATCCGTCTCTATAGAAACGGAGTCTACATAATCTCCGTTGATTTTTAAAAACACCTGAGCTCCGCCCACGTCAGATTGGGCCTCGATTCTCAACATCTGAATCTCGGGACTGACGGTGCGAAAAGACGGATTTATACGAATCAATTCTTTCAAAATATCCGCACGACTCAAATCAGCCGTGACTCTTTCAAATAACTGAGGTGTCACAGGAATCATCACTGAACTTGTTGATTGAGCCAAGGCCACCTGTGAAAAAAACATCCAGCTGAAAATTAAAAAGAAGGTCCCTTTCATACTACAGCTCGCTCAATTTCTTTAAGATGTCATAGTCCGAAGTTTTCACACTGTTATCCACACTGCCCCGGCGATTCATCACTCGCAACTCATCCAAAGACCAAGCCATAACCTCGTTGGGATCACGCTCAGTCCGGTTTCGCAAAAATTGTTGATAAGTGTACCATTCGGATTTTTCGGCATCGTCGGCACAGGTTCGAAGCTCTGCTTGAAATTTAGCACCCCAACGTCTTTCAGGACAAAAATAAGGATCAAATGAAACCAGTGTCAATCGACGAAGAGCCGTAGTCAGCCCTAGACTGACCGTCTTTCCCGTCGAATTCGAGTACGAAATCAAACAAGAAGAATTGGCTTGATTGTAGGCCTTGATCAGATCCTTCTTTAAATTGGTGCCACGGTAATCGATTTGCGGATTGTTAGCGGCGACTTTTCCCAAGTACACTTTGGCGCTGTCAATCAGATCTAGAACTCGCTTACGAATACGAATATCTCGGCCGGGCGTTGAATAGGCCTCCCACTCGCCGGCAGCCCCATAGATATTTTCGGGCAAAGAGGATGGATGGCTCTGACGCTGAATTCCTGCAGCAACTGCCGTCTGAACAGCCGTCGCCCGGCCCTTCAAGTCTCCACAGAGTGCATCCAAATCAGACTTAAACTGAGCTAAAATATCCTGACGATAACCCTCCTTTGCCAACCGGACCTGCACGTAATCATACCAATCCATGCTTCGGCCCGCCGCAATCCACTTGGCATTGTTGGCATTGGAATTGGTCACATCCGCATTGCCAAAATATTGTTCCAAAGAAAACGTCGGAATATCATTGTCTTGATCAAAGACCGGCCGTGCCATCAAGATATTACCCTGATAGTCACGACGAATGTCATTCAACCGAAATGGCCGCCAGTTTTTAAATCCGGCTCCGTGGCTTGGAAGGCTTCGCATATATTCTTTGGAATAAGTGAGCTTGGTCACCGAGTTGTCGGGATGAGCATCGATCAAATGGATTTCGCCATTATCAGTGATGTCATAAACAATCGAGAGATGGCCCGTGGGTTTGTAAACCACTGTTCCGCGCTGAATCCCCTGACGATTAATCACTGGGGAATAAAAATCTGGCAAAACTTGCCCAGGAGCCGTCAACAACATCCTGTAAGACCCCGAGGAAATCTGATCATTGATCATTCGAACTATTTGGAAAAAATCGCGGCGCACACCATTGGTGGACGGAACATTGATTCTGGAGTTAAAAAAGTTTCCATTCTTCGTGTATCGTAGGTCCTTAGGATTGCTCATGTCTTGCTGCTGCTGGACCAATTTCTGCAAATCATCCAGACGTTTTAATCGCTCTTCTTCTCCACCGGGAGAACCCATGGCAAAAAAACTGTCGTATCTTTTTTGGGCCTGGGCGACCTTTTGATTGATCTCTAACATCTGATCAGAGGTCGGTGGATTGGCCTGAATTGTAGAGCCCATTGAAAATGGAAGCTGATTTTTAAACGCAAAATAGGCCCGAAGGTACATAGGAAAGTCCGCGCAGTCGGCAAAATGAATGGCCTGAATGTCCATCTGGTCCCGATAGGGGTTGATTGAGCTCACCAAACAGCTGTCCACTGTGGAGCACTGGCCTCTTTCAATGGCTTTCCCGATTGTATACACAAAGTTCTGCCAACTGGCCTCATCCTGGATGGACCAGGAATCTTTGCTCACAGTCCAGGGGGCATAGGGCTGATCTGGCAAACACCGCAGCTGCTCACCATTGGTGACCTGATATCTCATCGTCCTTTGACCATCAACGATGACTTCGGTCGGAACAAACTGGGAACAGACATCTGTGGAGGCCGTTTCCATGGAAGAAGGCACCAGCTGTGCCATGGCCTGAAAGCCAGGCACCAGAAGGCCCATCTGCAGGGGGATCCATAGAAATGAAGTCAGCACTGATTTATTCATCCCCCGTAATCAGAGCATTTTTTGAACCAGCTCTTACTGGTTTCTAGCGCGTTTTGGGCTGTCGAAGATCTCGACAGCAGCGGATTTTGGCGTTATAAAAGGCCCCTATGAACAAAGAACAGATGGCTGAACGGCTTAAAAAAACCTATCCAGATGCTGAAATTGAGGTCTTTGATTTGACCGGAACTGGGGACCATTGGGAGGTCTCTGTTTCCACTCAAGCTTTCCAGGGTCTGAATCGGATTCAGCAGCACCAGGCTATCATGGCTGTTTTTGGTCCGGAGCTCAAAACCGGCGAGGTCCATGCCCTGGCCATTAAAACTCAAGTTCGCGGAGCAAAGTAATTTTTTAAAAAACAGGAGATCTCAATGAACCCCACTCACGAAAAAATTGAAAATATGCTGAACCAACACTCTGTTGTCCTTTTCATGAAAGGCACTCCTCAAGCCCCTCAGTGCGGATTTTCCGCCCGAGCCACGGCCATCCTGCAAGATCTCGGCGTCGAGTTTCACACCGTGAATGTGCTCGAGGACCAAGAAATCCGCGAAGGCATCAAGGCCTATGGCAACTGGCCGACCATTCCCCAGTTGTACGTTAAAAAACAATTGGTCGGCGGCAGCGATATCATGATGGAAATGTATCAAACTGGCGAACTCAAGGACCTTTTTAAGGCTTAGTTTTTTCAGGCCGAGCCCAACAAGTGGTTCGGCCCTTGCGGTGATCGCAAGAGACAATCTCACAATCACCAACAACCACGGAAGCCTTTGTTTGATCATCAAAGACCGTCGGACAAATTCGCGCCTCATTCAATATCCCATGAAGCTGATAGCGCTCCATCTCTGCGGAACTCAACCTCCGCTCAGAAGGACTTGTTGCACAGCCCGTTAGGAGCATGAGCAGAACCAAAGTTTGCCACCGATATTCGGGACTCTTTTCTCCACTCACATCAAGCTCCTCGGCGGAGCGCTTGAATGATTCGATCAAGCTCGGACAGAAATTGGGAGCGGTCTTTTTTTTCCATGGGGGCGGGACCACCCCTCATTTCACCCATGTGTCGGAGATTGGTCATGAGCTCCCTCATGGCAAGCGCAGAACCAATGCTGTCTTCGGTGAACTCGATGCCTTTGGGGCCGAGAACTCGGGCTTGCTTCTTGATGCATCGATCTGCCAACAAAATATCTGCGGTGATCGCAATATCGCCTTTTTCAATTTTTTCAACAATCCAGTCATCGGCGGCATCAAAGTCGCCTGAGACCACCACCATTTGTACATTGGGATCCTGCGGAATCGTCATTGCTTTGTTCGCAACCACAAAAACTTTCATTTTGTAACGATCAGCCACTTTATAGACTTCATTTTTTACAGCGCAGCCATCGGCATCAACATAGATATTGAGCATTTGTAATGGCGCTACCTTTCAAGCCTGGGTTGTTGTGCGATGGTCTGCTCGTACTCGCGCACGAGTTTTTCCATGATTTCCTGACAGCTGAGAATTTCATGGATCATTCCCACTGATTGACCGGCACTCCAGACAGTTTTCCAAGTAGGTCCGACAGCGGCTTCCTCAAGTTGTTTTGTGCCCAAAAAATGAATCAAAGGTACGATGTATTTTTTGGTGAGTTTTTGATTTTTTAAAATCTTTAAATACCATGGCAAATCCAAACCCATTTTTTGAATATAGGGCGTGTTGATCACCGCCGCAGGCGTACCCGATACTCGAGTTGTTAGAACAATGTCTTCTGGCGTGGACTTTAAAATGGCATCTTTGTAGGACTGATCCACTCGAGATTCTTTCGAGGCAATAAATCGAGTACCAATGCTGACCGCCGATGCCCCCAAGGTCAAAGCTGCCGCCATTGACCGCCCATCGGCAATCCCCCCAGCCGCAATCACCGGAATTCGAAGTTCGCTTTGTAACCATGGGATCAATACCAATGGAGAAATGGGACCGGCATGTCCACCTGCTCCGGTTGCCACGGCGATGACGCCATCGGCCCCCATATCTTGAACTTTTCTGGCGTGATCCAGGTTGGTCACATCACAAACAACCTTGGCTCCATTCTTATGGGCATCCAAGATCACCTGTCGCGGGCTTCCCAGAGACGTAATAAAAAGCTCGACACCCGCATCCAGCGCATACCTCAAATCATCCAGCTGACGTGTGTTGCTTTTATTCACAATAATATTTACGCCGATGGGTTTTTTGGTCTGGGCTTTCATTTCTGCGAGAGCTTTTTTGTACTCTGCAATCGGTCGATAATTCAGCGCCGGGAAAGTGCCCACGCCTCCCGCTTCGCTCACTGCGACCACGGTTTCCACATTGGAAACTAAAAACATTGGCGCACCAATGATGGGCAGATCACAATTCATCATCTGGGTAAAGGCGGTGGGAATTCGCGGCATTTCTCAAGCTTGAATCTGAGGCCCTCTGTAAGTCACGCCATGCTCCAGCATGAGAGAAAAAAAAGCGAGCTTGTCCTGGGGCCCAATTTCAGAGAAAATGGGCCGGTTATCCGAAAGGACTCCTGCCATGAAAATCAATCTAGCCATTTGGGACCGAACTCTGCGATTTTTCTTTGGTGTTTTGCTCACCGCCTGGGCCATTGCAGGCGGACCTTGGTGGGCCTATGTTGGAGTTTATATGATCCTCACGGCCGGCTGGGGTTTTTGCCCCATGTATGCAGTGATGAGATTTAAAACCGCCAAAATTGAAGAAAAGAGATTCGGACCATGAAGGGCACCGACAAGACTGCGCGGTTCACGCAAATTCTTCAGGAACTGAAAGAGGAATACCTCATCAGATTTCCCGAAAAGATTGAACTCATCAAAAAATTGACGGCGGAACAAAAATGGACAGAACTCGGAGACGAATACCACAAGCTCAAAGGCACCGGAAAAACCTATGGATTTCCCGAGGTCTCGATTGTCTGCGAACAACTTGAGTTGTTGGCATTCGAGTCAGAACAGGCTCATCAAAAAATCTTCGAAGAGGCCCTTCCTTTGTTGGACAGAATTTACCAAGCCTATCTGCAAAAGGAATCTTATGATCTGTCAAAAGACTCCTTTGTCCAAAATGTTCTTCTCTCAACCGGACGAGGTCGCTGATGCAAATTCCCACTTCTCTTAATCTACTCGAACTGTCATTTCTTAAACCTTCTCAGATAAAAACAGACGCCGAGTCTCTGAAACACTATGGCCGCGATTGGACCACCTATTTTGATATCCAGGCCTCGGCTATTTTATTTCCTCACACCACCGAAGAAGTGCAAAAAATTGTTCTGTGGGCTCGGAAAAATCAGGTGGGCCTTGTCCCTTCGGGAGGACGAACCGGGCTCAGCGGTGCTGCGGTGGCAACCCAGGGCGAAGTCGTAGTTTCTTTTGAACAAATGAATCAAATATTGGATTTCAATGAAGTTGACCAAACAGTTCGAGTGCAGCCCGGAGTCATCACCGAAGCTCTCCAACAGTTCGCCACCAGCAAAGGTCTTTATTATCCCGTCGACTTTGCAGCCAGGGGCTCTAGCCAAATTGGCGGAAACATTGCCACCAATGCGGGCGGCATCAAGGTCGTTCGTTATGGATTGACCCGCGACTGGGTCAGCGGGCTCAAGGTCGTGACTGGCACGGGGGACATTCTTGATCTCAACGGTTCGCTGGTGAAAAATGCCACCGGATATGACCTACGACATCTGATGATTGGCAGCGAAGGCACCTTGGGGTTTGTCGTGGAGGCCGAGATTCGGTTGACCGCCCCTCCTCCGCCTTTGCAAGTGGTCGTGATGGGCGTTCCAAAATTAGAATGCGTGATGCAGGTTTTTTCTGAGTTTAAAAAGAAATGCACTTTGGTGGCCTTTGAAATGTTCTCGGAGAAAGCTTTGCAAAAAGTGATCGAAAGCACTGGCTTACCGAGGCCCTTCGAATCGACGAGCGAGTACTATGTCCTGGCAGAATTGGAAATGAGAACCGATACAGATCAGGCCGCGATCTTTGAGGTCTTTGAAAATTGCCTCGAGCAAGGATGGGTTCAAGACGGCTCTCTGAGCCAGTCGGAATCACAAGCCAAAAATTTCTGGCGTTTGCGCGAAGACATCAGCGAGTCTCTGGCCAAATATTCGCCCTATAAAAATGATATCTCAGTGAAGATTTCCAAGGTTCCGCCCCTCATCCATGATCTGGATGCGATTCTTTCCAAGTCTTATCCCACCTGGGAGGTCATCTGGTTTGGCCATATTGGAGATGGCAATTTGCACATCAATATTTTGCGACCTCAGGGCATGAGCAAAGAAGACTTTGTTCAAGAATGCCGCAAGGTCGACACTCTTATCTTCCAGGCCGTGCAAAAACAAAATGGCAGCATTTCAGCTGAGCACGGAGTGGGACTGACCAAAAAGAGTTTTCTTTTTTATTCTCGATCTCCGGCAGAGATCACCTTGATGAAGGGGATAAAAAAAGTTTTTGATCCCGATGGGATCATGAATCCTGGAAAACTTCTGGACTAGTTTTTCATTCAAGCCGGCGCTCGGAAGCTGACCTTTGCCTGCCTGAACCTACTTTGTCAGTGCACAAAAAGAGAAATGCAGGCTCTTGAGCCTGCATTTCGGTGGTGGGGTAAGTGAGGAAGGGATCAGGATCGCTAGTCTGTTTCGACTGCGTTCGCTCTTTGCGCGCGAATATCCATGATAAAGTGACTCATGATGTTTTCAATTTTCGCAGGGTCTTCATTCAGAGCATCTGCAATTTTTTCGATGGATCCTCGATCTGGCATTTGCAATTTGAGCAAAGGCGCAAGCTCACGAGGCTTTACATTGATGGCTTTCAAAGCCTCTTTATTTCCGGTTTTAACAACCTCAAGAATTTTACCCGCCGAATCTCTTGAGATCGAGAAGTCTTCAGACAAAAGACGCGCGGGATCTTCGCTGGCAGCGTCAGTTTGAAAGTCGGATGAAGTCGTCATCAGCTGATTGTCCCAGTGACCACGGCGCCATCGACCATAACCGTCGTAATAACCATGGTGGCCAGAGCCAGCATACCAACCTCCGCGACCATATCCATAACCGCCGCCAACATAAGCACGACATGCTGAAAGAACCAGCAAACCCATCAGCGCTAAACTCGTCATTTTCAAAAATGTTTTCATAATCTCTCCTTTGATAGAACTGCTAAAGCCGAATTGCCATTACGGTTCTGCAAAGAAAAGACCTAGCAAAATTTCGCTGAGAAGAAATAAAATGAAGATGAGGGCCCTTCCCGGGGCATTTTGGGAAGCAATGGGGGCGCCTAGTCCCAATCTTGACCAGAATGTCTGGAGAGGCAAAAAAACAAAACGCCCAGGATTGCCTGAGCGTTTTTTTTGACCGAAGTGTTATAACTTCTTACTTCATTTTGGGGGACCCCTTTCGGGAAGTTGTATAAATTCGAGCAAATGTAGGCTTCGGTTTTTAATCACCACATATCCTCCTGGATGTTTATTTCTGTCGAACGAGTCTCGAGCCTCTGTCGCTGGCCTTGGGAATCTCTCCAAGCTACCTGCGTCGACATAGAACTTTTCGGCGAATATTCACATCACTAAAGAGTCAGAAAACTAACACCCCGGCCACTCTCAAGCTGAGATGGTGCAACTGCTGGGAATAAGGATTGATTCACATTTTGAGATAAAAAACATTTATTTTACTGTCTAAAAGATGACGTTTTATCGACAACCGATTTCTCAGTAAACGACACGAGTTCGCATACTTCGAGACAGTTTTTTAATCTCTTCACTCAAAGGAAACGCATTGTCTTTCTCGACGTCCATAACCAGATAACCGATTTTGCTGTCTGTGGACAGATATTGAGCCAGAATATTAACCCCGGCCTTGGATACCAATCCATTGATCTCTCCCAAAACCCCTGGCTCATTTCGGTGCACATTCAATATCCGGTGAGAAGCCTGATGAATCGGCAGATCCACGTTGGGAAAATTCACCGCGCCTGAAGTCGATCCAATTTTGAGAAAACGGATAAAGCTTTCAGCCACTTCTAAGCCAATCGCATGCTGAGCTTCCTCAGTGCTGCCCCCCACGTGGGGGGTCAGGATCACATTACTTAACCCCTGCAGTGGTGATGAGAATTTTTCCTTGTTGCTCGAGGGCTCCACCGGGAAGACATCGATCGCACAACCCGCCAGGTGTTTGGACTCGAGAGCCTTGACCAGGTCTTCGATAACCACAACGGATCCGCGACTCGCATTGATCAAGTAACTGCCGTTTTTCATCTGATTGAGCTCACGGCTAGAAATCATGTCCTTGGTCTGCGGCGTTTCCGGGACATGCAAAGTCACAAAATCAGATCGGGACAAAAGCTCTTCCAGACTATTGACCGAAACAGCATTTCCCAGCGGCAATTTCTTAACAACATCAAAATAGATCACTTTTAAACTCAGGGCCTCGGCCAGAATACTGACCTGAGATCCGATGTGCCCATAGCCCACGATCCCGAGAGTTTTCCCCCGCACTTCCCGAGAACCCTCGGCAGTTTTCATCCACTCGCCCCGATGAGCCAATGTATTACGATCGCCCAACTGCCGGGACAACGCCACCATCTCGGCCAATACCAACTCGGCCACACTTCGAGTGTTGCTGTAAGGCGCGTTGAACACAGGAACCCCAGTCATTTTTGCAGGACTCAGCTCCACTTGATTTGTTCCAATACAAAAACATCCGATGGTCAGTA
>Ga0210057_1003133_pt1 | contig 22968 bp, 19 predicted proteins | sample CryGeyCG2114_010_2_FD_183968 | JGI IMG/M metagenome (GOLD analysis project Ga0210057, IMG submission 183968) | Groundwater microbial communities from aquifer - Crystal Geyser CG10_big_fil_rev_8/21/14_0.10 (SPAdes) (version 2) | ecosystem: Environmental > Aquatic > Deep subsurface > Groundwater ...
GATTGCCATCGCTTCTATTTTTATATTCAAAAATACCTCCGCCCCGGAAACCGAAGCCTCCGTCTCCCGCTCCGGACTCACCTTAGACCTTGACTTTGGAAATAATGACGGCACCGACCCAGTAACTGTTTATGACAGCTCTGGCTTTGGCAGACACGCCACAAGCACCACAGGCTCCACAATGCCAGCCTGCAACAACTCATTTTGTGATTTTGACGGAGGGGATTATATGACCGCGAACGCGACAAATGTGTTTAATTCGGCAGAAATTAGCATTGCATTAAAATTTACTCCTGATTTTGCGGCGAATGATGGGAGTTATCATTATTTTTTTGGTGATGTTGGAAATGTAAACTATTTTATGAAGATGGATACTGTTAATGCTGATAGATTAGCTTTTAATTTAGGAGGAACCAGAGTAATAAATGTTTTAGCATACAGTCAATATTGGAGAGTTGGAAAAGAAAATATAATAATCTTTAGAGCGACATCAGGGAGTAATAAGGTTTATTTAAACGGAACAAAGCTTTCTGTTGCTGAAACAATAGATTGGACAGCATCTGATTCATCTTCTTTTGTGGTTGGGGCAAGAAGCTCAATAAAAGATTTAACCTTTGACGGGCGCATCCACTACCTCAAAGTCTGGAACCGCCTCCTCACAGACCAAGAAGTCGCAATCCTCTCCGCTGACCGTGAGACATCCGTCCAAACCCCCTCTCGCACAGGTCTTGTCGGACATTGGACAATGGACGCGAATGACTACAACGGCACAACCGTTTTAGACAAATCCGGCAGAGACAATCACGGGACAGATACAAATATGGACACTTCTAATTTAGTAGCTGGTAAAACCAATCAGGCGTTGGATTTCAACGGGAGTGATGAGTATATAGGTGTTATAAATGCAACCTCGCTGGGACCTACAAACGCAATTACTATATCCGCTTGGGTAAAAGCAGATTCAATTAGTCACGCAGGCGGAGGAAATAATCCTCGGATAATCAATGCGACGAATTATATTCTTTACTCAACACAAGCAGGAACTCTTATATGTCAAACTAATGGGGTAGACGACATAACTACAAGCGTCGCGTCTGCTGTCACACTCAATAATTGGATTCATTTTGTTTGCACATACGATAGCGCAACAGGAGATAGGATTATTTATAAAAACGGAGTAAATGTCGCTTCAGAACTAACCTTATCGGGAAATATAACTGCAGGCAATTATTTATATATAGGCGATAATAACACAGGAACTCGCCTATGGGACGGCAAAATTGACGATGTCCGTATATATAATTACGCTCTGTCCGCGGAAGAAGTCAGCAATCTCTACAATTCCGCGAAAACAAAATACACCGCCTCCGCCCCCCTCTTGGGCCTTGTCGGCTATTGGAATATGGACACCGCCGATGTCTCTGCCACAAAAGTTTATGATAAATCTGGTTTTGGCAACCACGGCACCCCAACTGGCTTTTATACCGGCCTTGCCCCCACCTCCACCCCCGGCAAAATCAACCAGGCGATTGATTTTGATGGAATGAATGGTGCGGTAAACGCCGATGTTGTAGCAAACGATATGTCGCCCCTCTCAGGAACAATTGTTCTTTGGGCTAAGGCCGAAGCTAACGTAACATCCTTTATTATTGGAGGGAATACCAATTCTAGAACTTATCTCTCAAGACATTCTAGTGGTTTTTTTCGTGTTACAAAGGGCAACCCTGCTACGGATATGAATTTTACGGCTACGGCTTTAAATACTTGGCATCAATTAGTATTAACTTGGGATAATGGTTCTATGAGTGGTTATCAAGACGGAGTGCTTATAAACACCTTAGCGTTTACTGATACTACAACAGCCGGAACAGCCCTAAAAATAAGTTCTTTTAATACCGGAGGATTTAATTTTGACGGTGCCATTGACGACGTGCGGATATATAACCGCGCGTTGTCTGCTGACGAAGTCTCCGCTTTATACAAATCCAGCGCAAGAAAATATGTGAGATAAGGGGAGGATTGTGAAGAAAGTATCAATAATCAATCATCAATGAACGCTCAATTACAAATTGAAAAATGAAAAATGAACTTTCAATGAAAAATGATAAATGAAAAATGAAAATTATCTTATGTCCCGTAAACTCCTACCACTACTAATAATAATCCCCATCTTAATCTTAGGCAGTTTTTTGGTATTCAAATCAAAATCCGCCGAACCGACTTCTGCCTCCGCCCCCCTCTTGGGCCTCACTCTAGACCTTGACTTTGGAAATAACAACAGCTCCGATCCGGTGCAAGTTTATGATTCCTCCGGTTTTAACCGCAATACCACTTCAACAACTGGCACCACAATGCCAGCCTGCACGCCATACTTCTGTGATTTTGACGGCGGAGATAATACAACAGGGGACGCGACAAATATTTTTAATTCTGCTAATATTTCTATCGCGACAAAATTTAGCCCGGATTTTACCGCGGACGATGGAGTATTGCATTATATTTTTGATACCCAAGCAAGCGGGACGGAAGGATATATATTGATTAAAGTGTCTGATAATAGTTTACGCGTTTATTTAGGCGGAACAAATATAGAGACAATACCGCTCAGTTCATATCAAGCGTATTGGAAGGTGGGTGAAGAAAATGTACTCGTGGTAAGAGGAGATGCAACCAATGATGATACTTATATGTGGCTGAATGGAAATATTATTTTAAATAATGACCAGTCTGCATGGACAGAATCAAATTCAACGGCATATTATATTGGCTCAAACCTTAATAAGGTCTATTGTTTTGACGGCAAAATCTATTATCTTAAAGTCTGGAGTCGGCTTCTTTCTGATGCCGAGGTTCAACATTTATCAGCTGACAGGAAGACAAATATGCGTTAATATTAGAAGTCGAATTTTTTAGACTTTTGTTTTCTTGTGGAAGGTTGGCATTTATTGTATAATTAATTTATATTTTAACAAATTAACCCATTGTCATTATGTCAAAAGCGTCGCAATTTTTAGATAAAATAATAGCCCTGTGCATTTATGGTATCGTGGGCATTGTTCCGATATTCTTTTTACCCTTTACTGCTGATGCGGTAGAGTTTAATAAACAATTTTTGCTTTATCTTTTGGTAATTTTAGGTATTATATCTTGGGTCATAAAGGGGATTGTCACTAAAAAATTGGTTATAAGAAGAACCCCGCTTGATATACCACTACTTTTGATTATCGCCACCATGCTTATTTCTGCAATTGCTTCAAAAAACAGATATCTCAGTTTTTGGGGTGATTTTAATATGTTAGGTGATTCTTTTGTTAGCTTTATATTTTATATCCTTTTTTATTTTTTGGTTTTAAATAACGTAGATTCTGTCAAAAGGGTTGTTAAAATAATTATTGTTTTAGCTGTTTCTGGCGCGTTTTCCGCTCTATATTTCATTGGGCAGAGTTTTGGGATATTGCCCCTTAGCGGTTTACCCGTTCCTCGTTGGACGTTAAACTCGGATTTGCCAACACATTTTGGTTATTATATGACAGTTGTAATGATATTGGTTTTATCTTTGGTAATGGCGAAGATGCGAGGTTTTTTTAACAAGAAAAATATATTTGGACTCATTGCTTTATTGATTTTTTTCACCGCAATAGTCGTTCTTGGTTTCAAAAGCGTTTGGCTTATTGTTGCTATTTCAATTTTTTTACTTTTAGTTTTTGCCCTGTCAAGGATAGAAGAAGTAGAGGTGCCGTGGGTTTCTATAACTTTTGGTATACTTGTTATTTCAATTCTTTTTATTATTTTAGGGTCACCTTCTTTTTTAACTGCGAATTTGCCAACAGAGGTTGCCTTATCTCCCGGCGTTTCTTGGAAAGTATGCACGTCGGCTTTAAGCGAAAATTTAAAGAACTTTTTATTTGGTTCCGGACCGGCAACTTTTGTCTATGATTTTTCGGCGTTTAGGCCCGAAGTTTTTAACAGCAATTTTGCATGGTCTCTTCGTTTCAATAGGCCATACAGTACGATAATCGGTATTTTATCAACCAATGGACTTTTGGGCGCAATTGCCTGGATGTCAATGTTTTTAGTGGCATTGGGAACATTTTTTGTAATGTGGTTTGTAAAGAATCTGAGAATTAAAAAGAAAACAATAGACAAGCTTTCCGATTTAATTCATTTAGGAGAAGCGGGTGACGATTCTTTTACGCATACTCTTTATGCCGGACTTATGACTGGTTGGCTTACGCTTCTAATTTCAATGTTTTTTATAACTTTCACAACGGTTCATTGGGTTTTATTCTTTTTATGCCTTGCGCTCACATTTTTGCTCGGAATGGATTTTTCAAAAAAAGAAACAAATACATTTACATTGTCGCTAAAAACACTTCCGCAATATACGCTAATTTCATCTTTTATCTATATTTTGATATTTGCGCTTATTGTTGTTTTGGTGATTTTTTTAGGAAGATTTTATACTGCAGAGATTTATAAAGCGCGAGCAATACAATATTCTTCGGTGGGCAATCATACTCAGGCTGCGGCAGTAATGTTTAAAGCCGTTTCGTTAAGTCCAAGTTATTCTAAATATTATCTTGATTTGGCAAGCGCTTACATTGGAATGGCTGTAGTAGAATCACAAAACGAAGCGCCTGATCAGCAAAGAATTGCTAATTTGGTTGCTTCAGCCGTGAATCAAGCTCGCGAAGCTACTCGTCTTGCTCCAAATGATGCCGCCGGCTGGGATTTTCTAGCTACAATGTATGCAACCGCAAGACCTTTATCACAGAACGCTAACAGTTTTGCAATATCAGCTCTTGAGCAGGCAATAAAATTAGAAAAGACAAATCCACGATTATATTTAGACCTTGGAAGAGCGCGAGTTTTGCAAAAGGATTATAAGGGCGCACGTGAAGCGATGGAAAAAGCTGTTACGTTAAAAACTAACTATACCCTAGGTTATAATGTAATGGCCCAGTTAGATGAGCTTGAGGGCAAAGAAAACGAATCAATTGAGCATATGAGTGTTGCGGCTGCGCTTTCACCAAATGACCCTGTGCTTATATACAATCTTGGACGACTCTATTATAATAGGGCAAAACAAGACGACTTAGTCCGGGCGGAACAGTTATTTTTACGTGCCGCTACTTTGAATGAAAATTATGCAGATGCTCTTTGGTCTTTAGGCGTTTTGTACGAACGACAAGGAAAAACATCTCAAGCCCTACAGCTATATCGCAAAGTAGAAACATTAAATCCTGGCAACGAAAATGTAAAACAGAAGATTCAACGTTTAATTGGCACATAAGATGTTGCAGAGTGCTGGAAATGATAAGAGGATAAAAATAATTAGAGAGGGCTGGGGCCCTCTCTAAAAATCTTTAAAAATCTGCCAATAAAATCAGCGTTCGCTGATTTTATTGGCAGAAAATTTAGATGACTTGATATGAAAAATCATAAAAATAAAATAAAAAAATTAAGAAATGATAGAAAGACACAGGAAATAACCAAAACAATTTTAAAATTATGCATAGGCGGGGGATTGATTTTTTTGACAAGCGGGTATGCATACCCGAAAAATTATAAACAACTGATGAAAAAATTTACGGATTTGGAACGATATTCTTGTAGTAGAGTCAATGAATGCCTAAAAAGATTAAGGATGCAGGATTATATAAGATATGATGAGAATGACTTTACAAAACCTATATTTTTAACCAAGAAAGGATTTCAGCGCTTTAACGTTTTATCTCTAAGAGATAAAATAAAATCCCTAACGATGAAAAAATGGGACCATCTTTGGCGCTTGGTTACATATGATATCAGCGAGAAATATAAGCTCACTCGCAATAATTTTAGGCGAGAATTAAAATTATTAGATTTTTATCAGCTGCAAAAAAATATTTTTGTAATTCCTTTTTCTGTAGAAAGAGAACTTGAAGAACTTATAAAATCCTATCGTCTTTGGGACAGGGTATTGGTTTTGCAAGTTGCAAATCTTGGCAAGTATGAAGAAGACGTAAGAAATCATTTTTTTAATTTAGAAAAAACTAAAAAGAAAGGTGTAACTTGGACAAAAAAGATAGAATTGTAGTGCCAATAAAATTAGCGTTCGCTGATTTTATTGGCACTACCGAATTTAATAAATTTTATCGCGTCAATTGATTTTTTGGCTAAAAAAAGATACAATGGCATTATATGACGAAATTAGAAAAAGTTATTTTAGTCCATTATCACGAAATAGCTCTAAAAGGCAGAAACCGCCCGATGTTTGAAGATCGGCTTGTAAGAAATATTAAAAAAATGATTGGAGCGCAAATTACCGTTAAACGGCTATCCGGAAGGATTGAGGTTTGTGTGCCAGAAGCGCAAATTGAAAAAGCTCTTAAAAAAATGAGCAATATTTTTGGTATAAGCGGTTTTTCTAAGGCAGTAGTTCTTCCGACTGATTTTAAAAAAATAAAAAGTTCTACCTTAAAATTATTGTCCGAAGACTATTCTTTGAAAGATAGTAAAAAAACATTTAAAGTGGTAACAAAGCGCGGATATAAGCAATTTCCAAAAAATTCTATGGAAATTTCTGCCGAGATAGGTGCTTACATATTAAAAAATTCAGCATTAAAGGTAGATATTAAAAAACCAAAAATAATTATAAACGTAGAACTTTTAAAAGACAGAACTTATATTTATACAAAAAAGATGAGCGGACAAGGCGGATTGCCGATTGGCGTTTCCGGAAAGATGTTAGTTTTGATTTCTGGTGGGATAGATTCTCCGGTTGCCTCGTATTTTATGGCAAAACGAGGAGCAGAATTATTTTTTTTGCACTTCCATAGTTATCCTTACACGGATAAGGCCAGTATTGAAAAAGTTCAAGAGATTTTACATATTTTAAGCGATTTTGGAATAAACGAGAAAAATTTATGTCTTGCGCCGATAATTGATTTTCAAAAAGAAGTAGTAAAAAAAGTAAACCAAAAGTATCGAATCATTATTTATCGGCGATTAATGTATAAAGTTGCCGAAGCTTTGGCTAAGCAAAATAGATGGAAAGCGCTTATTTCTGGTGATAACCTTGGACAAGTTGCTTCGCAGACAATAGAGAATATGGCAGTAATCGGCGTAGGCATTGATTTACCTATAATGCGACCACTTGTTGGTTTCGATAAAGAAGAAATAATAGATTTTGCTAAAAGGATTGGGACATTTGAAACTTCGATTTTGCCTCATGGTGATTGTTGTAGTGTTTTTTTGCCAAAAAATCCGGCTACAAAAACGAGAATAACTGATATACTTATAGAAGAGAAGGCAATTGGTATGGATAAATGGGTGGAAAAAATAATAAGAGGTATCAAGTATTAAGTATCATGTATTATGGCGGAAAATAAACTTAAATCATTTACCGACTTGAATGCATGGAAAGAGGCGCATAAATTAGTATTGATGATATATAAAATAATAAAAGATTTTCCAAAAGAGGAGATATCTGGATTAACAAATCAAATTAGAAGGGCTGTAATTTCTATTACTTCAAATATTGCGGAGGAATTCAGTAGAAACTCTTGTAAGGAAAGAATACAATTTTATGCTATTTCATTAGGTTCCCTAAGCGAGTCACAAAATCAGTTATTGACCGTAAGAAACGTTGGATATATTTCAAATGATAAATTTAAAATTATTGCCGAACAGAATATACTTACAATTAAGCTTTTAAACGGTCTGATAAGAAGCGCAAGAAATTTTTCTTAAGCATAATTACACAATACTTGATACATAATATATGTTATACATTATAGCTACTCCCATTGGAAATTTAGAGGATATTACATTTCGCGCTCTTGAAGTATTAAAAGATGCGGATTTTATATTATGTGAAGATACACGGGTCACATCAAAACTTTTAGCACGTTTTAATTTAAAAATTCCGACAATAAGTTATCATCAGCATAGCAAATTGCAAAAACTTCAAAAAATAAAAGAATTGCTTGAAGAGGGGAAAGTTTTGGCAATGGTATCGGACGCTGGAACACCAGGGATATCTGATCCAGGCGGACAGTTGGTAGAATATATTTCAAAAGAATTGCCAGGTATAAAAATTATTCCAATTCCCGGCGCATCAGCTCTTTCGTCCGCTCTTTCTATCAGTGGATTTTCGGCTGATAGGTTTGTTTTTCTAGGTTTTCCTCCTCACAAGAAAGGAAGAGAAAAATTTTTTAAAGAACTTGTTGAATATAAATATACCGTTGTGTTATTTGAATCTAAATATAGGATTTTGAAAACTTTGGATGAAATAAAGAAATATAGTGGTGATAAAGAAGCTTTGGTCGCCAGAGAACTTACTAAAATGTTTGAAACGCTATATAGAGGCAAACTGAGCGAAATTTCTGAACAGATAGCGAAAACTACACCACGTGGTGAGTATGTAATTATAGTGAAAAAGTAGTATTATGTATTTTATATAGTATGTATCAAGCAAAAGAAGAAAAAACTCTAATAAAGATTCCGTCTCATAGGGACACAATATAGCATAATACGCAATACTTTATACATAGTACAGATTTATGAAATTATACAACACTCTAACCCGAAAAAAACAACAATTTAAGCCCTTGCATGACAAGCGGATTGGCGTTTATAGCTGTGGACCGACAGTTTATTCTTTTGCGCATATTGGAAATTTGCGATCTTATATTTTCGCTGATATTTTACATCGTGCTTTGGAATATGATGGATATAAAGTGAAACACATAATCAATATAACTGACGTTGGACACCTTGTTTCCGATGAAGATGAGGGCGAAGATAAAATTATTCGCGCGGCTAGGCTTCAGAAAAAATCCGCTTGGGAAGTAGCCCGTTTTTTTGAAAATCAATTTAAAGAAGATATAAAAGAACTGAATATTATTTTTCCTGATAAATTTGTCCGCGCGACTGAGCACATAAAAGAACAGATAGAGCTTATAAAGAGATTAGAAAAAAAAGGATATACATACAAAACAAAAGATGGGATTTATTTTAATACGTCGCGTTTCAAAGATTATGGAAAATTGGGTGGACAAAAAGCAGGAGAAAAAAAAGCTGGCGCAAGAGTGAAAATGGGTGAGAAAAAGAATATAACGGATTTTGCTCTTTGGAAATTTTCTCTACCTGTTGGTAAAAATGGAAAAAAACGTCAAATGGAATGGGCATCTCCTTGGGGTAAGGGATTTCCGGGTTGGCATATAGAATGTTCTGCGATGAGCCGTAAATATCTGGGACAGCCATTCGATATTCATACTGGTGGTATAGATCATATTCCTGTCCACCACACCAATGAGATAACCCAAAGCGAGGCAGCATACGAAAAACCCTTGGCGCATTTTTGGCTTCATAATGATTTTTTAACTGTTGATGGTGGAAGGATGGGAAAATCCGAAGGAAATTTTATACGTCTTTCAGAAATTGAAAAAAAAGGTTTTAATCCTTTAGCTTTTCGTTATTTTACACTTCAGGCTAATTATCGGACAAAATTAAATTTTACATGGAATGCGCTTACAGCATCACAAAACGCTTTAAATAAGCTATGGAATGAAGTAAGAAAAATAAAACCATCTTCGATTAAAAGAAAGTCTGCTGGTTGTTTAAAATTAGAAAAAAAGTTTGAAGTTGCGCTTGATGATGATTTAAATACTCCCGAATGCCTAGCTGTTGTTTGGGAATTGCTAAAATCCGGTTGTAAAGAAGGTGATAAGGCCCACAGTTTATTAAAATTTGACGAAATATTAGGATTGGATATTGGACGATATATGGGAAAAACGGAAATAATTCCTGAAAAAATAAAAAAACTTGCCAAAGAGAGAGAAAATGCGCGTAAGAAAAAAGATTGGAAGTCTGCTGATAAGATTCGTATGGAAATAGAAAGACAGGGATATGAAGTGGAAGACACTGATGCTGGTTTTAAAATAAATAAAAAATAAATCCCACCCCTACCTTCCGTCATTGCGAGGAGCGTACTCGCGACGTGGCAATCTTATTGCATATGCAGAATAAATTATACTATATCTATATACTTACAAATAACGATAATAAGGTATTATACACTGGTATCACAAGTAATTTGCCAGGTAGAATATATCAGCATAAAAGCAAACTGGCAGATGGGTTTACTAAAAAATATAATGTAGATAAATTAATATATTATGAAGTAGCAGAGACAGCTATATCTGCAATAGCAAGAGAAAAACAAATTAAAGCGGGTTCAAGAAAAAAGAAAATCGAGTTGATAAATAAAATCAATCCGGAATGGAAAAATTTATATAATGATGTTCTATAGTGAGATTGCCACGTCCTCCGAGTACGGACTCCTCGCAATGACAGCGAGGATTTTTGTTATATCCATCGTCGCCATCTAAAGAGTACTAACATAGACAATGCGCCACTCATCAAAAGGGCGGATATCTTCCAAAAACCCCAAGCCGTGTGCACTAATGGAGTGCCTTCTGCGCCGATTCCAAAAGCAGTGGCAATAAGCGACAAGGGAAAGGTTATGGTTGCGATAATCGTAAGAACTTTTGTAACTTGATTTACTCTATAATCAACTAATGTAGAATTTGCTTGATGCAATGCATTTATAGCATCTTTATAGCTTTCTAGGGACATATTTATTTCTTTTGCGTACTCTATTAGTTCTAAAAATTTGTTTCTATCGTTTTGTCTTGTAATATATTTTTTTGATTTTTCTACAAATTTTTCTAAAACATATCCATGCGAGCGAATAGACCGCTGAAAATCAAAGATATTTGTTTTGATACGAAGAGTCTGTTCAACTGTTTCTTTTTTTTCGTATTTTTTATTATAAAAAAGCATATCTTCTACTTCCTCGATATCCATATTTATATGCCTTAACATTGGAAAACAATAATTAAAGAGCTCAGTTAATATCTCATAAAGTATTAATCCTGGATGGTCGCACATTTTTTGTGAAGGTTTGGCGCTACAGGAAGCAAATATTTTTTGGATAATAGGAGTTTTATTTCCATGAACAGTTATTAATGTATTTTTCATTATAAAGAAATCAATCTCTTCAGTATATATGTCGCCATTTATACGGTTATAAACCGGAAAATGAATGATTAAAAATAAATATTTTTGTCTTTCAATCATTTTCATCCGCTGAATTGGAGGTAAAACATCAATAATATCTTCTTTATTAAGATTAAATTTTTTAGCTAAGTAGTCCATCTGCGCCTTACCCGGCTGGGTTACATTAATCCAGCTTATTTTTTTCATTTTTAATTCATTGACATTTCTCATATTGATTTACAGAATAGCTAAATTTAATTTTGTATACATCCTTTTTTATTATAGCATATTTTTACGTATATTGTTATAATATAAATTAGATATAACTTAATAGTTAATTTTTTGAATATGGCTATTGAATTGTCGTCACAAGAAGTGCCTGTGGATAAAAAAGTAGAACAGAAGGAAGGATTTGAGCCAATTTTAGAAAAAAAATTGGAATCAGAGGCAGAAACATTAAAAGAAACTAAAAAATTAAATGCAGGGTCGCCAGTCGGCGTTGTTCAAGATGAAATTCTCCACGATGAGGAGCTTATTGAGATAAAAGGCATATTGTCAGAAGATATTTTAGGATTATTTAAACAGATGTCTTCTTTGCGTCAACAGGTTTTCAGAAGACGAGGAGAAGATATTGCTATAAAAATAAAGCTAACTATGCAAAAAACGCGGGTTAAAGCATCAGATATTTTTGAGCTTATAAAAAATTGGCTTAAAATGATACCGCGTTTAAGCTTATATTTTTTGGAACAGGAAGCAAAGATAAAAACGGATAAAATATTAGGTTTGAAGAAAGATGGGCAGGCGATTGAAAAATAAAATATAAATTACACATGTTTTTTTGATATATGCAATTATTAGACTTCATCCAAGCAAATATTAGCAGTTTTTTTGTAAGCCCGATTGCTCCGGTTATCTTTTTTTGGTTATTCATCTTATTTTTTATAGTTGGCTGTGTTGTTATAGTTATATCGGTCCTTAGAAAAAAACATAAAGCTGAACTTGCGTCGCATATTAAGATATTCAAAATTTCTGTACCAAAAGAGGCGGGTGAAAAAAAGGGTGAACAAGAAAGGACGAAAGCTCTTTCAGAAATTCAGGAAGATATAGCGGTTATGGAAAATTTGTTTTCCGCTATAGGCGGACTTAAGCCAGAATCAAACTTTCATTCTATCGTTTACGGAAGACACGATATCTTTTCTTTCGAAATAGTGGTAGAAAAGGGATTAATATATTTTTATGTCGCTACTCCCGCGAGATATGCAAACTATCTAGAAGAACAGGTTTTGGCGCAATTTCCTTATGCTCAGATTAAAGAAACCTCTGATTATAATATTTTTTCTCCTCGCGGAGTGGTAAAGGCCGGATATTTAAAATTTAAACGGCCAAGTTTTTTTCCAATAAAAACTTATAAAAAAATGGAGTCAGACCCATTAAATTCTCTTTTAACCGTTCTTTCAAAAATAAAAAAAGAGGATGGGGTTTCTATTCAGCTTGTTATGAGACCGGCTGGTGAAAAGTGGAGAAAAAAAGGTCAGCGCGTTGCCCAAGAAGTTCAACAGGGTAAAAAAATATCGCAGGTTTTAAGCGAAATGACTTTTTTGGGGCAGATTTGGTCTATCTTTAAAACAGGAGGCGCTGTAAAAAAGAAAGAAGCAGAGACACAGTATCGTCTTTCTCCTTTGGAGGAAGAGATGGTAAGGGCGCTTGACGAAAAGTCAGCTAAAGCGGGGTTAGACGTAAACATCAGAGTTGTTGTTTCCGCCGAAACAGAGGCTATAGCAAGTGGGTATGCTTCTAATATAGTAAACGCTTTTTCACAATATAGCTCATATCAATATGGAAACACATTTATAAAATCAGTACCAAGCGTGATGAAAACGGTTCGTGATTTTATTTTTAGAAGCTTTAGCTCTAAATATTCTATAATTTTGAATGCTGGAGAACTATCCAGTATTTTTCATTTTCCACTTCCTGATACAGAAACACCTAATATTGCCTGGCTTTCTGCCAGACAAGCTCCTCCGCCAAATAATTTACCAGAAGAGGGGACTATACTTGGCGAATCGGTTTTTAGAGGGCAAGAAAAAATTATATTTATTAAGCCGGCAGATCGCTTGCGACATATGTATGTTATTGGCCGGTCGGGAACCGGTAAATCCCATTTTCAGAAATATATGGCCATACAGGATATAAAAAGCGGTAAAGGGCTTTGTATAATAGATCCACATGGTGATTTGGCCGAGGATTTACTAAATCACATTCCAAAAGAGAGGGCAGAAGACTTGATTTATTTTAATCCCGCGGACCTAAGAAGGCCGATGGGTTTAAATTTGCTTGAATATGACCCTAACTACCCTGAACAAAAAACTTTTGTCATAAATGAAATGATAAATATTTTAGATAAACTTTATGACTTAAAAACAACTGGCGGACCAATGTTTGAGCAATATATAAGAAACGCGATGCTTTTAATAATGGAAGATCCAGAATCCGGTTCAACTTTGATGGAAATATCAAAAGTTTTAGCAGATGCGGATTTTAGGAAATATAAGTTAACCAAGTGTCATGATCAGATTGTCTATGATTTTTGGACAAAAGAGGCGGAAAAAGCAGGGGGAGAGGCTGCGCTCGCCAATATGGTGCCTTATATTACTTCAAAATTAAATCAATTTATTTCTAACGAAACAATGCGTCCTATTATTGGACAGCAAAATTCAGCTTTCAATTTTCGAGAAGCAATGGATTCTAAGAAAATAATACTCGTCAATCTTTCAAAGGGCAAAATTGGCGAACTTAACTCCTATCTTTTGGGGCTTATAATCGTTGGAAAAATTTTGGCAGCCGCTCTTTCCCGAGCGGATTTGTCAGAAAAAGAACGAAAGTCGTTTTACTTATATATTGATGAATTCCAAAATTATACTACCGACAGTATTTCTATTATCCTATCGGAAGCCAGAAAATATGGGCTTGGACTTATTATTGCTCATCAATACATCGGACAGCTAACAAAAGGCGGAGATACGTCAATCCGCGATGCTGTTTTTGGCAATGCCGGAACAATGGTAGCTTTTCGGATTGGAGCAGATGATGCGGAATACCTGGAAAGAGAATTCTCACCCGTTTTCAGCGCGCGTGACCTTATAAATATAGAAAGTCGGAATGCATATATAAAATTATTAATAGATAATACGGCTTCCCGACCGTTTAGCATGCAAACACTTCCACTTCCGCTTTCCAATCAGATATTGGGTGAAAAAATTATGCAATTGGCTCGTTTAAAATATGGAAAAAATAGAAAGTTAGTGGAACTTGAAATAAAAAAAAGAGCTCGCGTTTGATAAACAATTAATAAAATTAATATGGAAGAAGAAAATAAAAACGAAGAAGTAGTTTCCGGAATTGATAAAAATCAGATATTATTAAAAATTTTATCTGATTTGAAAATCGGATTAGAAAGTGCAATAAAAATTTTGGGCGGAGATGAAGGAATGGAGCGGATGAAGACGAAGATAAGAAGCGGACAAGACGAAAAGGATACCGGAAAAATTATAGAAGGCGTTTTTGCCGGAGATAAGATGGTTGGCGCTGATGGGGCTTCGTATAATATACCACAAAATTATGCTTCAAAATCAAAACTTTTAGAAGGGGATATATTAAAATTGACCGTTACTCCGAGCGGAAATTTTATTTATAAGCAGGTAGGTCATGTGCCAAGAAAACGGCTTATGGGGGAATTAATTGTAGACGAAGAGCAAGAAGAGTATTGGGTGGCAACAGAATCGGAGAAATGGCGAGTTTTGAAAGCTAGCGCGACATATTTTAAGGGACAAACAGGGGATAGGGTTGCGTTTTTGCTTCCGGAGGATGCTCCTGCGAAATGGGCTGCAGTAGAGAATATAATTAAGAACGACCAAGAAGGATTGTAGATATTAAAAAATAATTTAAAATAGGAGGTTCATACTTCCTTTTTTATTTCTTCGTATTTCGTATCACGTGCTAGAACGTATCCCTGTGGAACAGATTTATATTAAAATTTTCCCTCCTATACATAATACGTAATACTTGATACATAATGCACTTCTTAGAATATGGGTGATTGTATTAAATCTTATTTTTGGGTAAGATATATAGTAATCGTAATTTTAATTTTATGACGCAAGTATTATACCGAAAATATCGTCCCAAATTTTTCGGCGAGATTATTGGTCAGGAGCATATAACAAAAACACTGGAAAGCCAGATTTCAACCGGAAAACAAGTTCATAGCTATCTTTTTACTGGCGGAAGAGGCATTGGGAAGACAACCATTGCTCGTCTTTTGGCGAAAGCGTTAAATTGTACAGAAAGAAAAGAAAAACAAAGCGAGCCCTGCGGAAAATGTGTTAATTGTTTAGCTCTTCAGGCGGGAAATTCTCTAAGTATTGTAGAAATTGACGCTGCTTCACATACAGGAGTTCAGGACGTCCGTGATAAAATAATAGAAAACGTACGTTTTACTCCGGTTGGAGCAAAGTATAAGATTTTTATCATAGATGAAGCGCATATGCTCTCAGGAGCGGCTTTTAATGCGCTCCTAAAGACCCTTGAAGAACCTCCGGAATATATTATCTTTGTTCTTGCAACTACCGAAATCCATAAGATACCTGCAACAATACTTTCCAGATGTCAGAGGTTTGATTTTAAAAAACCTACCATAAAAGATATTGTTAAAAAATTGGAGTTAATCAGTAAAGAAGAAAAGGTAAAGATTGATAAAAGTATTTTAGAAAGGATAGGCTATCTTTCAATGGGAGGAATGCGGGATGCCGAAAGTTTATTGGGACAAATTTTGAGCTTGGGAATAAAAGATATAAAAAATGAGGACGCAAACCTTATTCTTCCGCAAGGTGATTTTTCTGCGGCATTGGATCTTTTTGAATATTTAGTTAATAAAGACGGTCGCAATGCAATAATTTCTCTAATTTCTTTGGGAGAAGATGGTATAAACTTCAAGTATTTTTTTGATAATGTAATTGAAATTGCAAGAAAGGCGTTGTTTTATTCAATAACAAACCGAGATGACGAATTTTTGCCGGTTGATATAAATAAAAAAATAAGTGTTTTAGCAGATTTTGCGGGTAGAGTAAACCTTTTGAAGATTTTAGACACATTGCTTGCTAGGCGCTCGGAAATAAATAATCTTGATATCCCGTCACTTCCTTTGGAGATGGCTGTGGCAGAGATTTGTGGAGAAGATAAGAAAGAATCTTACGATGAACAGAATAATCAGAATATTGAAAATGATAATTTTGAAAAAAAACTACCTGCTATTAAAAAAGATAAAATAGAAGCTCCCGGTGATTTATTAGAGATTCAATCTAAATGGCAGGATGTTCTTAATAAAATAAAAGATCATAATCATTCACTTCCTTTTGTTTTGAATACTGCAACACCACTTGATTTTGATGGAAAAACACTTGTTTTAGGTTTAAAATTTAAGCTTCATAAGGAAAAACTGGAAGATATAAAGAATCGCGAAATCTTGACAAATGTTCTAAAATCTGTTTATAATAAAGATATTTTAATAGCCGTAAAACTTGATGAAACCATTGGAGAGATAAGTAGCGAGGTTCAAAATGAAGATGATGAGGTTGATGTTGAGAGCGAATTTAAAATATAGTTAGTTCTATTTAGTGCTCGGGGATCGTCTAATGGTAGGACAACAGGTTCTGGACCTGTTTATCGGGGTTCGAATCCCTGTCCCCGAGCACTGAATAGAACAAGGACGTGAAGCATGTCGGACGAACCACTCTTTAGAATAGAATTTGCTGATTTTAGCCAGCCGGAAATTAAAATGTGTGATTGTGGTTCTTTGCCTCCTCACGCTTATATAATTCTTGGTGATTTCAGGTCTGCCCCAATATCGGCAAAATATTGGGGCAGGGGACTTTTAAAAGTAGAACCAATTTTGTCTTTTGGTGAAGATTTAGCAAGAGAACTTTTGCACGAATTTGAAAAATTACCATTGCCTGAAAGGGGTCCAAGAGATATAGAATGTGAGTTTCATCCGAAAAACTCTGCCATCAAACTAAACCCATTAAAAGAAGATCAATAGGAGGAAACGTGGATTATCCAAGGGTAAAGATGTGCAATTGTGGGTCCTTGCCACGTCACGCGCACATATGGCTTGGTAGTCATATAAAAATGGGAACTGCTTTTAGCACACAGTCAAAAGGTGTTCTAAGAGTTATAGATTGGTATAAGAAAAAGCTTATAACCCGTGCAGTTGTGGATAGTCTTTGTAGACAAATCTGTCTATTGAACTTGCCAAAGAGCACGAGAAAAGATATAAGATTCAATCACTAAACCGCCTATGCGGTTTTTTTAATTGCAATGAACTGGTATAATACAATTATTATAAATAATTTATTTAATCTATGAAAAATGAAGGAAAGATTTTGTGTATCGTGCTAACTTTTTTTGGCACAATTTTATTGCTCGTAGTAATACTGTTTGCATATCTGTGGATTAAGAATCCATTTGGTATAAAGGACACTCTTTTTAAAAGTTCGGCAGAAAAAATAGGCAGTACGAGTCAGACATACGATCACCCCGGCTTAACCGATTCACAAGAATCGTTATTAAGATCTGTTGGTATTGATCCTGCAAAATTACCGGAAAAACTTACTCCGGAGCTGGAGTCTTGCTTTATTGCAAAATTAGGAGAAAAAAGAGTAAATGAGATAAAGGCTGGATCTGAAATAGGTCCTTTAGATTTATTAAAAGCAAATTCTTGTTTATAGTATGGAAAAAATTGAAAGTAAAGATAACGCTAAAATAAAAATTTTGCGTAAATTATCGCAAAAAAAATATCGGGACGAATTGGGATTATTTATTGTAGAAAATATAAAAACCATTCAGGATGCGGATTTGACTCCGAAAATGCTTTTTGGAACTAATAAAAAAATATTAGAAAAATTAAAATCCGATGAAAAATATTTAATAAACGAGGAGGTAAATAAGTCGTTTTCCAGTCTTGACACTCCATCCGGTATTGTTGCGTTATATAAGAAAGAAGAAAAGAAGATATCATATTCTTCCAGAGTTGTTTATTTAAATGGGATAAATGATCCGGGGAATCTTGGCACAATTTTTCGAACCGCCCTTGCTTTTGATTTTAACCATATTGTAGTTGATGAAAAGTGCGCGGATATTTATAACCCAAAAACCATACAGGCGGGAAAGGATGCTATTTTTAAACTCAGCATAACGCATGATAAAAATTTAAAAATTTTGAAAGAGATTAAAGAGAAAATGAATATTATTTCTACTCGACTTGAGGCCGGAAAGAGTCCGGAAAAGTTTAGAAATAAAAAAATATGTCTAGTTTTGGGAAGTGAGGCGCATGGTGTGGATAGGTCAATACAAAAATTATCAAATGATTTTATAAAGATAAAAATTTCTAAAGAGATGGAATCGCTAAATGTCGCAATAGTCGCAGGAATAATACTTTACTCAATATAAAAATACCCCCGACAATCGGGGGTATTTTTATTTAATATTCGTACGCGCCTCTATCTGGCGCCGATCCAGATGGCCGTGCTTTTCCGGTAAAATCCGGACTAGTAAGCCCTGCCCAAGTATAACCGGAATTAATTGCCGGGCTTGTGCTTTGTAAACTTAGATTAAAGTCATCTGTTGCAACTTTAGTAAATTGTGGATTTTGGCATAAATCATTACTGCCTGCCGGACAAACCGAAGCTTGGTCTTTAACGTTATAAATAATAGAATAACTGTTATTAAAACTTATACTATTTGTATTTGTCCAAATTAAGCAGGTTTGATCTCCACCGCTATAATCTTTGCTTCCATAAAATATGTTATTAATGGAATTGACTGCTTGAGGAGTGTTGACTGATGATTCTGCGATTATTAGGCAGTCGCCTTCGCCATACACACTATTATTATAGAGGTTCATTTGGCTATTACCTTCAAATGTAAGGGCAATGGCGCTTCCGCCCGATCGGCATTCGTCTACATTGTAGGTAAATGGCTTTCCGTCAAAATACCCACAATTACTTATTGCGACACTATCGGTAACGATAGAATTTCCTGCTACTTTGATTTGGTCGCCGGCATTCCCTTCCGCGATTGTCCGTTTTATTGTGATAGTTCCGTCCCTGTGGTATAGGAGGTCAAGACCATCAGAAGTATTGTGAGAAAATGAAGAATCTTCAATAATCCAATTTGCATTTGTTTGGCCTGTTCCTAACCCATCGCCATATCCGCCGGCAGTTTGTGACCAACAGCCAATCGGCTGGTCTCCGGGATAAGTTTCTCCACATCCGTTCCAGTTTACGTTTACATTTTTAAAGGCAATGGTGCCGGAGTTGCTGTCAGTACCTTCTATATCCCCATCCCAGCCAGCCCAGCCATTTGCCACAATATCAACATTTTCCAATGTCCAGTCCGTTAGACGCCCTGCGTTGATTCCGTTAACCGCAAGCCCATGAATATTTAAGTTTTTTAATAAAACATTAGAAGAGTCTGATGCCAGAATACCGGTTGCCGCCCAAGGTCCGTATGGATAATCATCACGCTCGCACTCTAATGATCCTGTGTGGTCTTCTACGCATTGGCTATGGTCTGTAATTTCAAGACACTGAATTTCGACATTGCTTCTTTTTCTTAAATCAACGATTCCCCAAGGGCGCTCTACTCCAAAAAATTCTGGTTTAGTAGCGCATCCTGTATTCCAGTTTTGTCCCAAAATACGGGTTGGTTGACTGACTGTTCCTGAAGGTATAGGAAGCATCATACAATCATATGGATAGTCGGTATCACAATTATCATCGCCTGGCGCGCCATATCCCATCATATATGAACCATCTGCTATAACTAGAGTATCTCCTCCGTTAATACGTTTTGTTCCATTTGGCGGAAGCGCTATAAATGGATGGCTCCATGCGCAAGCTTGGCCTGTGCCACTGCCAGAATATGCAACATTCGCCAGTCCTGTGCACTGCGTTGTATTTCCGCCGTTGGTTCTTATGTAGTACGTTGTGCCATATTCGCTGACAATCGGCTCTGGTTCTGGAGTTACTTCTGGCTCTGGAGTTACTTCTGGCTCTGGTTCTGGAGTTATCTCTGGTTCTGGAGTTATCTCTGGTTCTGGAGTTGGAGTAGGTGATGGAGAAGGGCTCGGCGATGGAGATGGGCTTGGTGATGGAGAAGGGCTCGGCGATGGAGATGGGCTTGGTGATGGAGTCGGGGTTGGATTAGCATTCCCGCTATTCATAATTTTTTTTGCATTTTTATTTGTATTAACAAAAGTAAATTGTGACATTATGGTCGCAGGGCTATAGCTATTTTTTGTTTCTATATTGGCGCCAATTTCATAATTTATAAAAAAAGCGGTTGGGATATCAATTATTTTTTTATTCCAATCAACCCCATACAACTCTTTTGCAAGCGCTTCAGTCTTAACCCAGCGCAGTTTTCCGTCATCGCCGATAGCATAGACTTTTGGATCGGTTTGTATTTTTAACATTTTTGCTCCCGGTCTGCAGTTCATACTTCCCTTAAAAGGGATTGTTGCCAATTCCGCATCAGAGATAGTGATGACATTCAAAAAGTTGTTATACCAAGTTTTAAATGTCGCTTCGTTTGGAAAGGCATACCTTCCACCGTCAGTTGCATAATAATATATTGCTGAACTACTGCCTTTTATGAGTGAACCGGCAGTTAGATTCGATGTGGTCGCTTTTATTCCGATAGGAAGAAGCAACAATAATGAAACAAGCAACAAAAGATTGACTTTTTTCATATAAATTCTTATTAATGACCAGAGATATGCCCAGCCCCGCTTTTATATAAAATTGGCGTTGGGTATATTTCTAGAGTTAGTGTTTTTATTAAATTTTTAAAAGTATGTTTATTATACTATAATTGTATCATATGTTGTATTTTTTAATAATCACTTCAATTTTATTGTTTTCATCCGGAATTGCCGGTTTTTTAGCTGCACCATATGTTCCGACCAGAAAAAAAGACGTAGAGCGTTTTTTAGAGTTGGCACAGGTAGAAAAAGGGGATATTATTTATGATTTAGGATGTGGAGATGGAAGAATATTGAAAGCGGCAAAGAAAAAAGGCGCAAGAGCTATTGGTTACGAATTTTCAATTCTAAATTATATTTTTTGTAGATTACGTGGGATTGAAATGAGATTTAAAAATTTTTTTAAAGCTGACTTTAAAGATGCGGATATTGTCTATATGTTTTTATCGGCAAAAGCGCATAATAAAATGGGCAAAATTTTACATAGTCAAATGAAAAAAGGAAGCAGGATAATTTGTTACGTTTGGCCAATAGCTAGTTTTAGTCCTGAAAAAATAGATAAAATTCCAGGCCGATCTAACTTATATTTATATAGAGTTTAGTTTTGTGGTATACTATAATTAGTAATTAATAATTTGTAATTCGTAATTGATAATTGATTTATGTACGCATATTTTAATTTTCGCACAATGTTAAGGTTTTTAGGAATTTTTATTGCTACACTTATTTTAGTTTCTATAGTTCCTTCTTTTACTGATGCAATTACTATAACTTATATTTCTCCAATTCCGGTAGCTACCATTTTTGCAATCGTAATCGCTTTTTATATTAGCAATGCAATAACAAGAATGGAAAATATCCAAACAAACGTCGCTGTGGAGCTTAGCCGTTCGCGCAGAGCATATCATTTGGCAAATGGCTTCACTTCGTCTCAGGACCTTAAGAAGTGGGGAAAAGAATTGCAGGACTTGGTTATTGAATATTTACAGAGTTTCGGAGGTCATGATTTTGGTGAATACAATAAAAGCAGTAAAGAATTTCGCGAAATTACATACCATATCTATAAAATGGATCCAAAGTTATTAAAAACGCCAAAAGAAATTGCGATTTATGAAGAATTATTAACAACAACGCGAGAATGGGCGATGGTTCGCCAAAATATAAGCGAAAGAAAAAAACAGCGAATATCTCTTTATAGCTGGGTGATACTTTGGTCAATTTCGGCAATACTCATCTTATTTTTAATGCTTTTGCGAACTCAGGATATTTTTAGCACCAGGATTGTCGCAGGGCTTTCTATTGTTGCTGTTTTATTTACTCTGGATTTATTATGGGAAATAAACAATTTAAGCAAGCCGGAGCGCAGAATTTTTGCGCGTAAATATTTATTTAATGTTGACAAGTTAAAAGTAAATTTGCCGGATGAAGGATTGGTAAATAAAAAAAACACCAAGATAAGAAATTAAGAAATCAGGAAAAAAATAAAGCGACATCATTTTTTTAAAAAAAGAAGCCCGCTCTTGTGAGTGGGCTTTGGTTTTTGTGGGTTTGGCTTTTGGATTGGCTTTGGTGGGAAAGAACGAGGGGATTTTTGGAAAATTTTTGGGGTACGCAGGACTTGTGTTAGCGCCCGGACTTCTTTTGGCTTCCGTAAGAGGCTTGCCGATTTTTTTTCTTTATCGGGCAAGAAGCTCTTACCTGCGTGGCGCTTAAATACAATCTCGTCCAACCATGATAGGTCTCCTTTGTGTGAGCGATCACCGCGACTCGGTAGGCGACGACCATATCGTCTATTGCGATGAATCCAGCCAGATGACAGTGTTTGCGCCGGGGTCTAGCAGTTGTTACCCCAATTTCTATGCTATCGGCGCTTAAATATCCTTCAGCTTCATCACTCCTTTTGCTCGAGGCCTCTCATTTTCTACCACAGGGATAATTGTAGCATATTTTAATTATTTTGTCAAGTATCTTGTTTAATTGCAATAATCTAAACTGAACGCACCACCCAATTAGAAAAATATGGTCAAAACCATTAAAGTGGTGGATATGTCAAATAATTTAAAATTTTACGATCGGCAGAAGCTGGAATACTGGCTTAGAACAAA
>Ga0210057_1003134_pt1 | contig 22967 bp, 26 predicted proteins | sample CryGeyCG2114_010_2_FD_183968 | JGI IMG/M metagenome (GOLD analysis project Ga0210057, IMG submission 183968) | Groundwater microbial communities from aquifer - Crystal Geyser CG10_big_fil_rev_8/21/14_0.10 (SPAdes) (version 2) | ecosystem: Environmental > Aquatic > Deep subsurface > Groundwater ...
GCGAGGCGTTTGACAAAGCCGCGTTCATGCTTGGGCTTCCCTACCCGGGCGGGCCCGCCATTTCCAAACACGCCGAAAAGGGCGACTCAGCAAGCTTTGAGATTCCGCGGCCCATGATTGAGCGGGATGATTGTGAATTCAGCTTCTCCGGGATGAAGAACGCGATTAGATTGATAGTTGAAAGCTACAACCGAAATGCCCCCTCCTTACTAAGGAGGGGGCAAGGGGGTGGTTCTCGACTGCCCATCAATGACCTTGCCGCTTCAATCCAACAGGCAATCGTTGATATCCTTATCGCCAAATCCATGATTGCAATTGCCCGCGCCAAACCAAAAACCTTCATCCTCGCGGGCGGGGTTGCGGCAAATGCCGCCCTGCGGGAACAACTCAAAACAAAGCTCCCAAAGAATATAAAATTGTTTACCTCATCCTTGAAATACTCCCAGGATAACGGGGCCATGATTGCCGTTAGCGCGTACTACCGCATCAAAAAAAAGCAGTTCAGCGATCCTGCCAAACTGACCGCAGACGCGCGCTGGGAGCTCGTTTAATACCTAGACTGGCTCAGTTCAATCTCCTAACCAACCCCTTGTTCGCATCCACCTCTACCCGATCCCCGTCTTTGAATACTTCAGTCGCGATTTTGGCGCCTACCACGCACGGCTTCCCCATCTCGCGCGCCACAATGGCCGCATGGCTCGTGAGCCCGCCTTCGTCCGTCACGAACGCGGCCGCGTTCCGCATAATAGGCACAAAATCGGGCCGCGTCATTTGCGCCACTAAAATGTTTCCTTTTTTAAACTTGGAAAACATTTTCGGTCCGAGCACAATACACACGTTCCCGCGCGCCACACCTGCTGAAGCCGGAGTGCCCCAGACTTCTTTTTGATTTTTCAAATGTATGGCTCTTGGGCGCAAGGCATTGTATTCTAAATAATACTTTCGATTTCCGTCAAAAACAACGGACGCGCTTTTGCGATTCCTTATTTTTTTAATAATGCGTGCGGCTCAGAAACAAGCTCGCCATATTCAAACCAAAACATCCTATCAATATCGCCACGGCTCACCCGTAGGCGCGTAACCGCCTCATCAATAAAACGGCTCATAACATACGGCCCAACCAAGCTTGCGATTTTACGCTGGTCGCGAATAACTTCGGTAATCTTCAGTAATGTTATGATTGCTTTTTCTTGGCGAGTCAGCGTGGCGGCAACCGGTGTGCGGCGGCGGGCCGCGAGGCGGGCTTTTTTGGCATCTGCCGCAACATACCGCGCTTCCAGGCTCGGCGAATACGCATAACTGGCCCGAATAAAATAAAAACGCTTGAGAAACTGTTGCATTAATTTTTTGCGATCGCGCGCTGTTTTGGTATTTTTAATTTTAACGAGATCCGCTTCGGCCGCAATCATAAAACTTGTATATTTGGTTTGAACCAGCTGGCTTATGATTTCGGTGGCATTGGCATACCGCCCGGCAATTGACTTGGAAAGTTTTTCAGACAGCGTGCTCTCGTACAAAAAAGTGATGGCTCCCAGGCCAAAAATCCGAACATACTCATCCATAAATTCATTATAGTGCCGGACAAGCTCCTCATTGCTACAATCTGCTAATTGTTCTGAAACTTCCAAGCCATACCGGCGAAAATTCAAAACCTCTTTTTTTATTTTTGCTTCTATCTTTAAAAATTGGGCAAAACCGTTTTTTTGCCCATTGCGAAGAAGCGCGAGCGCAGCTGCCTCGTACCGATTTTCATCTATCCACTCATCAGTGTGATATATATTTTTGTCCCAAGAAAGGGCATAAAAAGGGAAATTGAATTTATATAAAAAGTTGCTGTTATAAATAACCTCTAAAACCGGCGAAAGCATAAATACTGTTGCTTCGGCGCCGGAAACCTTATCTGCTTTGAATACTGATTTAGAGGCTGATTTCCGCATGTTTTATCTAAAATTAACAACAAATAATCAATATTCTTATGCTACCACAATAATTTAGAATTGACAGATGCTTGCATAAAATACCGAAATGTGCTATAATTATATGCTACAAAATGCGCCCTTTTCATAGTTTCTTTGGCTCAATGTGCGGCTAGTTTTGGCCCTAGATTGAGCCAAAGAAGTACTCACCCTACCCACCCTCAACAAAGAGAGGTAACTCGTGCACAGTACACATTCGTGCGGCACGGCAACACCACCAAGGCAGAGCGCGACGAAGATCGCGTGCTCACCGAAGTCGGCAAGGATCAGGCAAGATGGTTCCGGAGCAAGACGCGAGAGCTAGGGCTGGCCCCATTTGATCTAGTACTCTCGCCCCCGGCAACACGCGCCAAGCAGACCGCGGCCATCGTTGCACCGTGGGGCGTACCCATGATGGTGGAACTCCCGGAGCTCGGCGTGGAGATCCCGGGCGAGAACGGCGCACGCCTCAACGAGGTGTATAGCCGACTCGGATATGCACCACTCGCCGACTACCTGCGGGAGCTGGACATGGACTACATCATGTCGCGCTACGCGAAGGCCGCAAACGCGGCCATCGACGCGGCCGTAGCCAAGGCGGGCTACGCCGAGCGCGTGCTCGTCGTGGGGCACTCGATCATGCTCAACGCCATCGGCGCTGGTGTGGACAGATTAAACGCGCAAAGCGCGGCACCACTCCTCTCATCCACCTCCCTCGGCGAATGCGAGGGGTTCTACATCAAGGAGGACGGATCCGTGGAGTTCATCCGCCGGGACTGACCTTTAAGCCGCAACGGCCGGACAGCATATGGAGAACATCTCCCTCTATGCTGTCCGGTTTTTCTTTTACCATTACTGATATAGCGAGTGGTCTCCGATATCCAAAAAAGTAACATCGTCGTTATCAAACTCAAACAAAATTCTAATCTTTCCGGTTATCCAAAAACTCCACTGGCCGTTCAACCGACCGTGGAGTTTATGTGTATCCAGCCGAGGATCAAACGGATTTGCCCTAAACATCCGCTCCCGCTCCTCGGCTCGCTCTTGCACCGCTATCGGCAACTTTTTGTATGAACGCCCGAACCGAGGATGGTGATAGATAGTCATGCTAATGTGCGCTAGCGCAAGTCCCGCAATGAGTTGAGTCTGGGCAAGGTGCCGCTCTGCTTGGCCTGGCGCGCCTCTTTTGACCAGCGCAACACATCGTCCTCGCTCACTGCTTCTTCGCCGTCAGACGACAACGCCGGGTTTTGCAATTCCAAAAGCCGCTCATACTCACTGCGCGCAATCACCACCAAATCATCTTGAGCTAAATTTTTAGGGATAATAACCTTATCCATAGATACAAGAATGATAGCGAATGTGGCGTAAAAAATCAAATCTTCCGCACCACGCCCTTGTCCGCGTCCACCTCCACGCGGTCCCCGTCTTTCAAAACCTGGGTGGCGATTTTGGTGCCGATGATGCAGGGTTTTTTGAGCTCACGAGCGACAATAGCCGCATGGCAGGTAATGCCGCCTTCATCAGTCACGACAGCAGCCGCTTTTTTTATAGCACCAAGCAGAGACGGTGTTGTCATCGGGGCAACTAGAATATCCCCGTTATTTATTTTGTTTCCTTGATTTTTGCGCCAAATCACTTTTACGCGACCTTTTACTATACCCTTAAAAGCAACGACTCCTTTAAACTCATTTATTGTGCTTTCTGATACAATGTCTTTTACAAAATTTATATCCGGATGTTTCGCGCTAAATTCTTTAAACGAAACAGTTTCATACATATTACCCGACAACATAAAAAAATGATTAAATCTATTTCTACACACCTCTACCGACGGAATCGTATCTGGCTCTAATTCTTCACTAAGAATACACGTTACATATTCCTCTATTTTTGGGTAGAGTTTTGCCAGTGTATTCCTTAATACTTTATCTACATCGTCAAAAAATGAATCCTCCTGACGCAAAGAAAAAGATTTATTTAAAAAATCTTTAAGAATTATTTCATTCTCATACATGGACAAATAGTACATCAAAAAAAAACCACTCATCATTTCGCCTACCTCATTTACGAATTGCGCAAGGCTGCCTTTTGTTTCAATAAAACCTTTTTTCAAAATAGGAGACAGCCCTGATATCTTGGCTTCGTACCAATTCAGAAGGCCTATCATGTCCTGTGGATTATTTTGAGACTCTTTAGATAAATACTCTTTTATACATTTGGCTAAATCTTCGTGCTCCCAAATTTCAATTACACCGTTCGTCATGTAAAAAATAAGGGGATTTTTAGGAATTTGTAATCCAAAATAATTCAAAAGTGTCATCAACCAGGCTTGTTGAACTATTAAGATAGTATCTCTGGTATAAATTTTTTTGTAATCTGGCATACAAAATTTACAAAAATTATAGCGTCGTAATGGGGCGGGACTGGAGGATAGGGTCGGTACACGGTTTTTATATGTTGTTCGCGTTTGAGCATAAGAGCTCACCGACGGAGCCGGTATCTTCCCTCTTGGGCTATAATTAATGCTCCGGGTATTTCTTTCTCATCAACTGAAACCATGAATGCCTGCAACACGCGTTTGATATCTTTGGCAGTATAAAAATGCGGGACGCGAATAACAATAATCCCGCAATGCTTTTCCGGAGGAAATACAATTTTGTTAGAAAAATCCAAATCCCTTGTAATGATAATCGCGCCGTTTTTCTTTGCCCATTCGGCAATCTCTTCGTCTGGCGCGGTACCGAGTCCGATATCGCGCACATGCGAAACCACGTGCCGCGATGAAAATATTTGAATCGCTGAATACGGAATGTTAGCGTCCAGCAGGAACTTCATACGCGCGGGTTTCCTCACCTTGAAGCCATCCACCCACATACTGGAGCGCTGCGGTAATCTGCTCCCTGGTCAAACCATATTCCCGCTCAATTTCATTAAAATCCATGCCGCTTTCAAGAGCGCCTAAAACCTCCTCAACGGTTATGCGCGTTCCGGCAACGGTTGGCTTGCCAAATCTAATTTTTGGATCAATGATGATAGTGTTCATACGATTTTAGTATACTGATTTTTACAAAAAAATCAACCCAACTTCCGCACCCAACTTCCGCACCACCCCCTTCTCTGCATCCACCTCAACCAGGTCCCCGTCTTTCAAAGATGCAATCAAATTCGGAATACCCACAACGCAGGGCTTGCCAAGCTCGCGGGAAACAATCGCCGCGTGGCTCGTTAGTCCGCCAAATTCAGTCAATATTGCTTTTGATTTTTCCATAAGCGGCACATAATGAACCATAGTTTGTAGCGCAACCAAAATCTCATCCTTTCTAAATCCCGGAAAATCTTTATCTAATACTATCTTACGGACACGGCCCGTAATCTTGCCGGTCTGCGCCGGCGTACCCTGCAGCACACGCTGCTTCTTTTTGCCTGCCTGCGGAACCTCGTACTGCGCCGCGAGTTTGCGCGCTTCTCGGCCGTGGTACAGTTTTAGTGTCCCCGTATGGTCGGATGCCGCACAGAGCTTGCGGCGCTGCTGTGTTAAGGGCTCCATGCATTTGTTATTTTTAAGCGCGTCAATCGCTTCTCCCGGAAACAAATAATACATTCCGTGCAAACTGGTATGTATTCTGCGCCCGATCTCGCCATAGAGCCGGCGGTCAACGTTATTCGCGCGCGCGTGAAGATGCCCAAGATGGTCCCGCACCTTACCGATGATATGTTTAATTTGCTTTTTCTCGTTCGGGGAAGGATACCAGATGTCTATAAGCACCGCATACCATGCCTGCATGCTTAGTTTGGGGTAGCGCTTCATCCACTCGCGAACCGCGGCTATGAGCTCCTGATTGCTGTAGCCGCGGAACGAGGCAGGTTCGTACTTTTTTAGGTAACGCTCAAACAAGTGCGCCTGCTTGTAGTAGTCCCGCGCGATGCGGCGCACATAGGCAACTTGCCGCGCGGGAGACTTCTTTTCCAAATCAGAGCGCAGCCGGTTAAGCGCACCGGGCAGAAAACACTCATAATCCAATTCGTCTTTGATGTAGCTAAAGACTTTTATCCTCCGGCCCGTCAGTTTTTGGAAATGCTTGGTCGCAGTGGTGCACATCCATGGCCACAGCTCCATAGGAAGCACATTCCAAATGCCAAGGAGCTGTAATTTTTTCTTGCGCCGGATCATATATTATAGCGTGGTTATGGGCCGGGACTGCAGGATATAGAGTTTCCCTTTCTCCAATGCCCACTCAATGTCCTGCGGATGCTGGTAGTGCTTTTCGATTGAAGCGCACAGCGCGGCGAGTTCCATAATCTTGGGGCCGGCGAGCTTTTGCTTTTCCTGCTTGGCTTTGGGCACTGCCACTGTCTTGAGTCCGCCGGTTGCGCTTTTGATTATAATCATCTTTTCCTGTTTGGCGATTAACACATCCAAAATCAACTCATCTTTTTTATCAATAATGATATACTGTCAAATCTTCCGCACCACCCCCTTGAACGCATCCACCTTCACGCAGCCGCCGTCTTTGAGCACCTGTGTCGCAATGTGAAACATATTATTTTCTCCGAATCCTAATGTTCGTTTCGCTTACAATAATAAGCGCGTCCCGAAACGCTTCTTGTTCCAATATGCCAGAGTTGCTGATGCGGCGCAATTCACGGTTCACCGACTCAACGGTTTGGTCGCGAATTCGCAAAACAATAACGCACAGCCGGTCATCGGTGCCAAAGTAATACATTGCGCCAAAATCCAAATCAAACGTCACGATGACGAGTTGATCTTCTACCGCTTTCCGCGCAATGTGAATATCAGAAACTCCGCTCAAACCAAATTGGGCTACCGTATTCGCGCTGTGGCCCAATTCCCGTAAATATGTTGCCGTCTCGTGTGAAAGATTTTCATCCAGAAGAAAACGCGCCATACACCCGCTAGCCTACTGCAATGCGCGGGATGTCCAGCGTCTCCTCGCGCTTAGTCAGGTTGTGGGCGTACTCAAGCGCCGCCGTAATATCCTCCCGCGTCAACTGCGGGTACGCCTCAATAATCCGATCAAACGTGTAGTCATGCGCCAAGAGATTCAATAGCAAGTACACGGGAATGCGCGTTCCCTTGATGACGGGCTTTCCGGCTAGGACTTCTGGGTTCATTGTAATAGTGTGGTTCATACAGGGTTAGTATAGCAATGTTGGCTGAAAAATCAAATTTTCCGCGGCACCTGCCGTTCCGCATCCACCTCCACCCACCGCGTGGCTCGTTAGTCCGCCAAATTCAGTCAATATTGTTTTTGATTTTTCCATAAGCGGCACATAATGAACCATAGTTTGTAGCGCAACCAAAATCTCATCCTTTCTAAATCCCGGAAAATCTTTATCTAATACTATCTTACGGACACGGCCCGTAATCTTGCCGGTCTGCGCCGGCGTACCCTGCAGCACACGCTGCTTCTTTTTGCCTGCCTGCGGAACCTCGTACTGCGCCGCGAGTTTGCGCGCTTCTCGGCCGTGGTACAGTTTTAGTGTCCCCGTATGGTCGGATGCCGCACAGAGCTTGCGGCGCTGCTGTGTTAAGGGCTCCATGCATTTGTTATTTTTAAGCGCGTCAATCGCTTCTCCCGGAAACAAATAATACATTCCGTGCAAACTGGTATGTATTCTGCGCCCGATCTCGCCATAGAGCCGGCGGTCAACGTTATTCGCGCGCGCGTGAAGATGCCCAAGATGGTCCCGCACCTTACCGATGATATGTTTAATTTGCTTTTTCTCGTTCGGGGAAGGATACCAGATGTCTATAAGCACCGCATACCATGCCTGCATGCTTAGTTTGGGGTAGCGCTTCATCCACTCGCGAACCGCGGCTATGAGCTCCTGATTGCTGTAGCCGCGGAACGAGGCAGGTTCGTACTTTTTTAGGTAACGCTCAAACAAGTGCGCCTGCTTGTAGTAGTCCCGCGCGATGCGGCGCACATAGGCAACTTGCCGCGCGGGAGACTTCTTTTCCAAATCAGAGCGCAGCCGGTTAAGCGCACCGGGCAGAAAACACTCATAATCCAATTCGTCTTTGATGTAGCTAAAGACTTTTATCCTCCGGCCCGTCAGTTTTTGGAAATGCTTGGTCGCAGTGGTGCACATCCATGGCCACAGCTCCATAGGAAGCACATTCCAAATGCCAAGGAGCTGTAATTTTTTCTTGCGCCGGATCATATATTATAGCGTGGTTATGGGCCGGGACTGCAGGATATAGAGTTTCCCTTTCTCCAATGCCCACTCAATGTCCTGCGGATGCTGGTAGTGCTTTTCGATTGAAGCGCACAGCGCGGCGAGTTCCATAATCTTGGGGCCGGCGAGCTTTTGCTTTTCCTGCTTGGCTTTGGGCACTGCCACTGTCTTGAGTCCGCCGGTTGCGCTTTTGATTATAATCATCTTTTCCTGTTTGGCGATTGACACATCCAAAATCAACTCATCTTTTTTATCAATAATGATATACTGTCAAATCTTCCGCACCACCCCCTTCTCTGCATCCACCTCAACCAGGTCCCCGTCTTTCAAAGATGCAATCAAATTCGGAATACCCACAACGCAGGGCTTGCCAATCTCGCGGGAAACAATCGCCGCGTGGCTCGTTAAACCCCCGAACTCCGTAAGAATGGCTTTTGATTTCTTCATAAGCGGAATATAATGCACCATGGTCTGCAAGGCAACCAAAATTTCGCCTTGTTTAAATTTTGGAAATTCACTATCAAGAAGAACTTTGCGGACTTTTCCCTTCACTGCGCCAGGATGTGCAGGCATGCCATGTAAGATATTTTGTTTTTTGCTGCCTTGTTTCGGCAAATCATACGTACGAGCTATTTTTTTGGCTCGTGCGCCCGCAAACGCGCGATAAGACCCGAACTCATCCGTGGTAACGCAGAATTTCATGCGCTCCTGCGCCAATGGCTCCAAGGTTTTTCTCTTTTTTAAGGCATTAATTATTTCTTCCGGAAAAAGGTAAAACATTCCATTAAAACTGGTGTGAATTCTTTTTCCTATTTCCGCGTACAATTTTTTTTCTAATTCCCTTGATTGATTATGCCGTCGGCCCAAATGGTCGCGCATTTTGCCCATGAATTTTTTTATAACGCCCTTCTCTTGTTCGGAAGGATACCAAATATCCAAAAATACCGCGCACCAAACCTGCATGGTTAATTTCGAAAAAGCTTTAGCCCAGGCATTAATGAAATCGATAAGTTCCCGGTCTTTAAAATTCTTAAATTTTGAATTTTTATATTTTTTCAAAAATGATTCAAATTCTCCTACATGGGCATAATAATCTTTTTCTATTCTTCGCATGTAGGTAATTTGCCCATCATCACTCAATCTCTCTAGTCTTGCCTTTAAAATAGATAATGCCCGAGGCAAAAAACAGTAATAATCAAGCCCGTCTTTAACATAGGTAAATGAATGAATTCGCAGGCCGGTTAGTTTGTAAAAATGTTCTTTGGCCGCATCGCAATGCCAAATCCACGCAAATAGAGGCGGCTCATTCCATATGCCTAACAATTGTAATTTCTTCTTTGTCATAGTGTCGTAATCGGCCGCGACTGCAGAATATAAAGTTTGCCTTTTTCCAAAGCCCATTCAATATCCTGCGGATGCTTATAATGCTTTTCAATTTTGGCGCACAACTTGGCCAACTCCATAATCTTGGGCCCAGCCAATTTTTGCTTTTCCTGTTTTGCTTTTGGCACTGCCACGGTCTTGAGCCCGCCGGCTGTGCCTTTTACGACCATCATCTTTTCTTGCTTGGAAATTGACACATCCAAAATCAACTCATCTTTTTTATCTATAATGTACGAATCCGGCGTAATGGAGCCGGACACTATCGCCTCGCCTAGGCCATATCCTGCCTCAATAATCATTTGATTGTAATCTTTGGTAACCGGGTGCACGGTAAACGTGATGCCCGAGACTTCTGAATCAATCATCTTTTGAATAACGACCGCAACGCTGACCTTGGTCTTGAGCAGATTTTTTTCGTGCCGATAAAAAATAGCGCGCGGCGTAAACAGCGAGGACCAGCAAGTTTTAACCTGCTCCAAGAGGTTTTTTTGGGTGACGAACAGGTACGTCTCAAGCTCTCCGGCCCAGGACGCGGTTTTGGAATCCTCGGCGGTTGCGCTGGAGCGGACCGCCATGTACTTGGCATCAAGATCCTTCGCTGCGCTTAGGATGACAGAGGCGATGTCTTTCGGAATGTCAACATCATGGATGATGTCCCGAATCACGTTTGAAGCGCGGTCAATGGAATTGGTATCCTCGTAGTTCACCTTATTAAGCTCGGCCTGCACATCATCAACAATATCAGCCTCTTCCAGAAACCGTTCAAACATCTGGGCGAGAACCACAAAACCCGGGGGCACCGGAATCTTTGCGTTGGTCATTTCTCCGAGAGACGCGCCCTTGCCGCCTGCTTCCGGGATTGATTTTTTGGTGAGTTGAGAGAATGGCTTAGTGTATGTCATACCTGTTTTCGGGCTAACAACGCAAAGGGTACACAATAACGCTCAATACTTTCCAAGTGCGCGGCTGAGGCAGTGCCGCGCGCATGCGCAATCACGTTGCGTAACAGTTCAAGCTCGCGTGTGCGCGGACGGCTGGTTTGGTTTTGCACAGTCAAATCCACGAGCTCCAAGGCCCGGTCAATGGATCGGTTCCTGCGCTCAATATCACCTCGCGCATCTGCAGACCGGGCACGGGACACCTCGCTGCCGATGTTGCCCATCTGCTCGGCAAAGCTCATCTCCTGCCAGCGGCCTTGTGCCAGTGATTGGTGGATAGCCATACATCAGGCAACTAATGTTTGAATAACTGATTTCACTTGGCTACGGACTGCTTTGTCCTCTATTTCCATGCCTCTATTCCCAACACGCGGACGGATATTTATCAAAGACTGGTATTCAATAAAATCTTCACCGGATGAATCCGGATAGATGTTCGCGCCCCACAGGTATTCTTGTTTTGAACCATCATCCAATAAAACCTGTTCGCAGTCCGCGTGCATCTCGCCACCCGCGGCCATAATGCCACGCTTGGTGTCAACCACCACTTTTACCATATCCACGAATACCTCTTGCGCGAGCTTTTTCAGCTGATTATGGCTAATTTTTTCTCTGACTATTTCAATATTTGGCATTGTTTTTTGCCCTACTATATGCTAAATTAACTGTATGAAGTATACTTACAACACGCAAAAAACGCAAGCAGTGTGGGACTATGACATCAGCGCCGCGGACTTTTCCGACCCTTGGGTCATGCGGTGGTACCTCTCGCGCCGGATCAACTGGGGCGACTGGAAGGGGCTGCGCAAACAGGACATCAAAAAACATCTCCCGCGGCTTTCCCTCGCGCCCGGAATGAAAAAATTTTTAACGCGCGCGCTCGCATGAAACTCACCACGCTGCAAAACCAACTGCTTACCGCCATCGGCCAAAGCGATTTGGCGAACTATTTTTATTGGACCGGCGGCACCTTGCTGTCCGCCCTATACCTGCACCACCGCGAGTCCGAGGATTTGGATTTTTTTTCCGATGACTTGATTGCCGAAGAGGTTGTGCTGATGGCAATGCAGGGCATTAAGCGTTCGCTCAAGCTAACGGGCTTAAACCAGCGGACCCATCTGAACCGGCAACAGTACCAATTGCGAAAAGGCGGGGAAACACTCAAACTTGAATTCGTCTATTTCCCGTTTCCGGCGATTATGAAGCCAAAAAAAGCCGCGCCCTGGCCGATTCGCATAGCGCCGCTCAAAGACATTGCCGCAAACAAGATATTCGCGCTCTACGAACGCGGCGAACCAAAAGACGCGGTTGACCTCTACTACATCAACAAAAAAGAGCCATGGAGCATCGCACAACTCACCAGTCTTGCAAACAAAAAATTCGGCATTGGCATTGACCAGGCAAAACTCGCGAGCCGGGCTTTTGAGGCTGCCGCAAAACTCTCCGCAATCAAGCCGCTCCTTACGAAAGAAAAAAATCTCGCGCGCGTGCGGCGCGACATAGAATCACTATTCGGCTCCGCCGGTAAAACGCATCTCTCAACCCTATTGGTTTGATATGTTAAAAAAAAATCAGCCAAAGACCGATCACCCTCTGGGTGATATCCCCAAAACCTATGAGCCGCAAAAAGTTGAAGATGCCCTCTATAAAAAGTGGGAAGCTTCAGGTTTGTTCAAGCCGAATCCAAAGGCAAAAGGGAAACCGTTTTCCATTGCCATGCCCCCGCCAAACGCAACCGGCACCCTGCACCTGGGGCATGCCGTCATGCTTGCGGTTGAGGACATTATGGCGCGCCACAGCCGCATGAACGGAAGGCCAACGCTCTGGGTGCCGGGAACGGACCACGCCTCAATCGCCACCGAAAATAAGGTGGAAAAACTGCTGCTCGAAAAAAAGAAAAAAACCAAACAAGAGATTGGCCGCGAAAAATTTTTACAAGAGGTGGAATCGTTTGTTGCGGAGTCCCAGGGCACTATCAAAAACCAGGTGCGGAAAATGGGAGCTTCCTGCGACTGGTCCAGAGAGCGCTACACTTTGGACGCAGGGCTTTCGCGGTGCGTGCAGGAAATGTTCATCAAAATGCACAAGGATGGATTGATTTACCGCGGACACAGGATTGTGAACTGGTGCACCCGCTGCCAGTCCACGCTCGCGGATGACGAGGTGGAGTACAAGGAGCAGTACGGCAAATTCTACTACCTCAAGTACGGGCCCGTTGTTATTGGCACGGCCCGGCCGGAGACTAAAGTGTTGGATAAAATTATTATCGTGCACCCCAAAGATATGCGATATAAGAAGTGGGTGGGCAAAACATTGGACGTGCCCTGGATAGACGGCGCCGTGCAAGCCACGTTTGTCGCGGACAGTGCCGCTGATATGGATATGGGCACCGGCGCCATGACCATTACCCCGGCGCACAGTTTTATTGATTTTGAGCTCGCGCAAAAGCACGGGTTTGAAATTAAGCAGATCATCGGCCCGGACGGAAAATTGACGGAGAACGGCGGCCCATTCGCGGGTATGCTGGTCGCAAAAGCGCGCGAGGCTATTATTAAAGCTCTGCAGAAAAAAGGGCTGGTGGAAAAAATTGACGATAACTACATCCACAACCTCTCAGTCTGCTACCGTTGCGACACACCCATAGAGCCGCTCGTTTCCGAGCAGTGGTTTGTTAATGTTGATAAGCCAGCGCGCGAATGGAAGGGTAAAAAACGCTCTCTTAAAGAAATTTCCATTGACGCGGTTAAATCCGGGGACATTGAAATCATTCCCGAGAGGTTCAATAAAACCTACTTCCACTGGATGGAGAACCTGCATGACTGGTGCATTTCTCGCCAGATTTGGTTCGGGCACCGCATTCCGGTGTGGTACCACACGGGCGACCGTGCTGATTGTAAAGTGCAGGCCTTATCGCCCGGCAAAAACTATGAACAAGACCCGGACACCTTGGATACCTGGTTTTCGAGCGCGCTTTGGACATTCTCCACTCTTTTGGACAAACCCAAAAAAGACGACACCTTAGATTCATGGATCAAGCGCAACAAACAGAAAGGCGCTGACTTGGCTACGTTCCACCCCACAAGCGTCATGGAAACCGGATATGACATCCTGTTCTTTTGGGTTGCTCGCATGATCCTCGCGACCACCTACGCGCTCGGAGAAGTTCCGTTCAAAAAAGTCTACTTGCACGGCTTGGTGCGCGACCAAAAAGGGCGCAAGATGTCCAAAAGCTTAGGAAACGGGATAGACCCGTTGGATATGATCGCGCAATACGGCGCGGACGCGACTCGCCTCTCCTTGGTGATTGGCACCACTCCGGGCGGAGACAGCCGTTTGTACGAAGAAAAAGTCGCGGGCTACCGGAATTTTATAAATAAAATCTGGAACATCTCGCGATTCATTATAATACATAAAGGCGACGCCGAAAACGTTGATGAACCGACATTGGCTGACCAGTGGATTGAATCGCGCCTGCAGCATTTGATTGCGGAAGCGGACCGGCATTTTGAGCGATTTGAATTTTCCGCGGCAGGAGAAAAAATCTACAGCTTCCTGTGGCATGAGCTTGCGGACTGGTATGTGGAAATTTCAAAACAGCAATCCCACACCATTGCTCCGCGTATTTTGCTTGACAGCCTCAAGCTCTTGCATCCGTTTACCCCGTTTATAACCGAAGAAATTTATCAATGCCTGAAAGAAAAAGGAGTGATTTCCGCCAAAGGCGGACCCGCCTCTGGCGGGGATGCGAAAGATGAATTCCTGGCAGGTTCGAATTGGCCGAAAGCGCAAGCCAAACTCCGCAAACCAAAAATCGAAGCCGACTTTACGGCGCTCCAGGAGCTGGTAACCGCGCTGCGCGACCTGCGCGCCAAGCACAACCTCCCCTACTCCGAAAAACTGGACGCGGCCATTACCACAGCCAAACATAAAAACCTGTTCCAAGAACAGGAACTTGTTGTTGAACTGCTGACCAAAATCCGCATCCAGGTACTGCCCGGCCGCCCGGCGCAACCCGATAATTACATCCACAGCCATGCCGGTTCGTTTGATATCTACCTTAAAATCGGCGAAACGCGCAAACGCGCCCAAGAGACGAGGCTCGATGATGAACGCAACAATCTGAAGCAGTATATTGCGAGCCTGGAAACAAAGCTCGCGAACAAGCAATTTACCCAAAACGCGCCCCCGGAGGTGGTTGAGCGCGAGACAAAAAAACTGGCAGATGCCCAAGCAAGTATTGACAAATATCCGGAATAAGCGTACGATACACTTTTACAACTAGCGATCTTTCAAGCGCAAGCGCAGCTACCCACAACTTTCGGAGGCAACACATGCCGACCTACCGGTACAAGGACGCCAATGGAAGCGACGAGGATATCATGGTCATTGAGGACAAGAGCATGTTCGTCAGGGACCGCGACGGCAGTTGGGCGCCGGGCTTTGAGTTCATTGACGCCCACACGGTGAGGGCGCATCCCTACGTCATTGACACGCTCCTACTCGACGCGGAGCGCCTGTGGACCTTGGAGGAGATCCTCGCGGGCCGCGACGGCTAGCAACACCCTGCGCAAACAGCGCAGGCTCGCAATACACGCTCTCGCGGCCAGCTTGGCCAGTAAGCCGCACACCGCAAGGAGTTCAGCTGTTTCCATAAGCTGACTCCTTCTTTTTTTACTCTGTGACTCGGAATACTTCCTCAACCGTGGTCAGGCCGTCCGCGGCTTTTAAGATGCCGTCCTGTACCATGGTAAGCATACCCGCTTTTTGGGCGGCAACTTTAATATCGTTTTCCGAAACAGTGCCTGCAAGAATCATTTTTTCGATATCCGGAGTGATGGTAAAAATTTCAAAAATGCCAATGCGTCCCTTGTACCCGCTCGCGTGGCACGCATCGCATCCTTTTCCTTTGTAGAATACCGCGCTGGCCAAATCCAGGGATGCGCCCGCGTTTGCGGGAATGGTTTTTACAACCTCCAAAACGCGCGAGAGTGTTGCGCTGTCCAGATCAATCTTCTCTTTGCATGTTTCGCATATCTTGCGCACGAGCCTCTGGCCGATGACGGCGTTGACTGCCGGAGCAAGTAAAAACGGCTTAACGCCGATCGCCAAAAACCGAGGAATGGCGCCGGACGCGTCATTCGTATGCAGTGTGGATAACACCAAATGCCCAGTGAGCGCGGCATTGATGGCCACATCCGCGGTTTCCAAATCCCGGATTTCTCCGACCATGACCACGTCCGGGTCCTGGCGCAGTATGGAACGCAGGCCTTTTGCAAAATCATACTCATGCGATGTGTCGATCTGGCTCTGGTTAATGCCCTCGAGCTTGTACTCAATGGGGTCTTCCAGGGTGATTATTTTGGTTTCCTCGTCGTTGAGCTTATTGAGGACCGCATACAGTGTGGTGGTTTTCCCGCTTCCGGTCGGGCCGGTGGTGAGGATCATGCCATTGGGGCGCTCCACCTCGCGCTTGAGATCGTTGAACGACTTGCCGGCCAAGCCCAAATCCTCAAACTGCAAACCAACCGCGCTTGAACGAAGCAAGCGCATGACCACGCTCTCCCCGTATGCCGTGGGAATCGTTGATACGCGGATATCCAGCTTGTCGCCGGGGAGCTCAATGGAGATGCGCCCGTCCTGGGGCTTGTCCGTGATGTTGATTTTGAGGTGCGAGAGCAGTTTGATGCGGGACACCAAGTGCCCCCATATCTCGGGCGAGAGCTCGGCTTGCTCGTGCAAAAGCCCATCCAGCCGAAACCGAAGCTTAATCCCCTTTTCCTCGGCTTCAATATGTATGTCCGAAGCTTCAGCGGCAATCCCCGCTGCCAAAATAATGGTCATCACATCAGTCAATGGAATATTGGAAAGCTTCTCGGGCAGGGATGAAAGGTCGCGAACATCAGCCTCGTATTTTTTTAAATCATCCGCGGTGATGGCAACGGATTTTTGCGGCGCCGACTTTTTGGGAATGCGATCATACTCGGTAAACGCTTTTTTGAGGCTGTCTTCGGAAATCAAATACAAAGCGCCCTGCGCGTGGTGCTGTGCGGCAAGCTGGCTCATTTTTTGCGCAACCGCGTCCGAGGGATTGGTGGTAGCCATGCGCAACTGGCCCTCGCGGTTCAAAAACACGGCCGCGGAAAGCTGCCGCATCTCTTCCCGGGAAAGCAAGGGCAAAGCCTCGCGATCAATGGAGATACTCGCAAAATCAATATACCCCACGCCGAGTTCCTGTGCCCTGTGTTCGATTTCGCGTTCAACGCCCACGTGTTCTATGTGCCCGATTGTCTGAGAAAGCCGCCCGGTGGCGCCTTCATCCTGCCCGCTTGCAGCGGACTCGTCCGCGTGCGGAGCGTTTTGATTGTGGAGGAGATCCTCAATTGATGGATTGTCTTGCGTCATATATGGATAGTATACACTATCCATTATACAACCGTTGGCGAATTGAGCCAATATCCTGGCGCACGCGCTCGTCGCTGTCAAAGTCGCGCTTGATTTTTGCGTACGCGTGCATGGCCGTGGTGTGGTCGCGGCCGCCAAGCTCGTTGCCGATGGTCGGATACGAGGCATCCAGATCCTCGCGCATCAAAAACATGGTAATCTGCCGTGGCACCACGAGCTCCTTGCGCCGCGACTGGCCCGTGAGGTCATCCAGTGAAATGTCAAAGTATTCGGAAACGATTTTGAGGAGCTCCCGCGCGCTCACGGTGCCCCTGCGCTGGCTTAAGGTAATGGACGCAACCACTTCGCGCGCCACGTCCATAGTCGGCTCAATGTTGTGCAGCTCGCAGTGCGCGAGCATCTTGTTCAGCGCTCCCTCAAGCTCGCGCACATTGCTCTGGATATGGCTCGCCAAAAACCGCAGCGCCTCCTCGGACAGCGCAATCCCCCGCTCCTTGCTCTTGGATGCGAGAATCGCGGTGCGCGTCTCCAGGTCCGGGCTTGAAATGTCCGCGATCATGCCCCACTCAAACCGCGAAATGAGCCGCTCCTCAAGCGCGGGAATGGCTTTGGGCGGCCGATCCGAGGTGAGCACAATCTGCCGGTGCGAATCCCGCAGAATGTTGAACACATGGAAAAACTGTTCCTGGGTCTGCTCCTTGCCGCCGATGAACTGAATGTCGTCCACCAACAAGAGATCCGGGGTCCGATACTTCTGCTTAAACTCTTCCACAGTGCCGCTGTGGAGCGAGCCCACGTAGTCATTGGTAAACTGCTCTCCGGAAATGTAGAGAATCTTGAGCGACGGGTTGGTGCGCGCGAGCTCGTTGCCCACGGCAAGCATGAGGTGTGTTTTGCCCAAACCCACGCCTCCGTACAAAAACAGAGGATTATACTTGGTGCCCGGCTCTTTGGCGACCCGCACGCTTGCCGCGTATGCGAGCTCGTTGCCTTTTCCCACCACGAAGTTTGCAAAAATGTACCTCGGATTGAAGGCCGGCGTTGTTCCATGCACCCGAGGAAGTGCGGCGGACGCGCTGGCAGGCGCAAATTCCGGAGTAGACGCATCTGCGGCGCTCGGAGCGGAAAGCAAAGATGCCAGCTGTCCCGCACGGCGGGGCGACGTCTCAACCTTATACTCAATACGGCCAATCCGGTTCTCGGTAATGTTCTGGAGCACCTTAAGAATGGATTTATGGTACTTGTTCTCAAGCCACGCCTTAGTAAAGTTATTTGGCACCGCGACCACCACTTGATCTTCATTCCACTCAATGATAAAGGTGTTACGAAACCATGTCGTAAAGTGCACCTTGGAAACCGAGAGTTCCAGTTCCCCGAGGGTTGCTTGCCAGAGTTGTTCCGAAGTCATAGGGACGTTTTAGACGGTTTCTACTATATCACACTTTGCAACTGTGTAAAATGAAACAACTCGTGCACAAGATGTGCGCATCCTGGGGATACTTGCAAAAAGAAAAAATATTCAGTATAGTACCCGTACTATGTCAGTACCTCCCAAACGAAGAACGAGCTCCCACGGCAAGCGCCGTGCCGCGCACCACGCGCTCAAACCGCTCAAGCTCTCGGCATGCGCAGGCTGTGGTGCAGCCGTTGCCCCGCACCGAATATGCCCGCAATGCGGCGAATACCGGAAAAAAGCCAAGGCAGCCCCAACAACGAAATCCTAGTGGTATGTCTAATAGGCATCTAGCCAGAACCATTGCCATGCAAAGCCTGTATGAATGGGACTTTCATGGAAAAGAGGACAACGCACTTGCGCGCATTATGGAAAAGAATCTGGTGAATTTGGCGCCCGGGCTCGCTGACCAGGACTTTGCGCGGAACCTCACTGCAGGCGTTGAAAAAAACAGAGCCGATATAGACAAAACCATTGAGGGGTACGCCCCGGAATGGCCGCTTGAGCAAATCACGGCCGTTGACCGCAACGTGCTTCGCATTGGCATCTACGAACTCACGCTGGACACTTCTATTCCGCCGAAAGTCGCCATCAACGAAGCCATTGAGCTCGCCAAGTCGTTCGGAGGAAACGCCTCCGGAAAATTCGTCAACGGCGTTTTGGGCTCCATTTACAAAGACATGGTGGCGCAAAACCACCCCAAGGTGGCAAACGACTCGCCGCGGAAAGCGGAGCAAAAAGAAATTAAGGAGTAACCGAATGGTATGCATGACCTACCCCCCCTTCAAGATTTATTAGGCGTACGATTCAATAACTCCCAGCTCCTGCAACAGGCTTTGGTTCATAGATCATACCTGAACGAAAACCCGTCGTTTGAGCTTGACCACAATGAGCGCCTCGAATTCCTGGGAGACGCGGTATTGGAATTGGTAGTGACCGAGTACCTCTACGGCCACTACCCGAACCCCGAGGGCGAACTCACCAACTGGCGCGCCTCGCTTGTGAACTCAACCACGCTCGCCACTGTTTCCCGCGAAGCGGGCCTCGAAGAGTACCTCTACCTTTCCAAAGGAGAAAGCAAAGACGCAAATACCAAAGCGCGCAACTACATACTGGCAAACGCCATGGAAGCGACCATCGGAGCCGTCTACCTTGACCAGGGGTACGAGAGCGCAAAACAATTCATAGAAAAATACATCATCTCAAAGCTCCCGGACATCCTTCTCCACAAGCTGTACCGGGACCCTAAAACCGCGTTCCAGGAAGCATCCCAGGAAAAACTTTCGGCAACACCCACCTACCACGTGACGAGCGAGAGCGGGCCGGACCACAACAAGCACTTTACGGTTGCCGTAAAAATCGGGGACCAAGAAATCGCCCACGGTACGGGCACCTCAAAGCAGGAAGCCGAAACCGCGGCCGCGCACGCGGGCCTTGCCGCGAAAGGTTGGTAGCCACGGCCGGGGAACAAAAAACAAAAGCCATGTATCTAGAAAAACTTGAACTACAAGGATTTAAATCGTTTGCGCACAAGACGATCTTGGAGTTCCCGGTCCGAGCGCGCGAGGCGCATTCTCCGGGAATCGCCGCCATCGTGGGGCCCAACGGCAGCGGCAAATCCAACACCGCGGACGCGGTGCGCTGGGTGCTGGGCGAACAGAGTTTAAAGCTCTTGCGCGGCAAGCGCGCGGAAGACGTTATATTCTCCGGCTCTTCAAGCCTCGCGCGCTTGGGTTTTGCGGAAGTTTCGCTCTATCTGAACAACGAGGACAAAAAACACGGCCGCCGGGGAGGCGGGACGGATATTGAGTACGATAAGCTGGTGATTAAGCGCCGCGTGTACCGTGACGGCACGGGCGAATACCGCATCAACAACTCCAAGGTGCGGCTTTCGGATATCCAGCTTCTCTTGTCGCAGGCAAACTTCGGCGGCCGCTCCTACAGCGTCATCGGCCAGGGTATGACCGATGCCATTCTTTCGGCATCCCCGTTTGAGCGAAAAAACTTTTTTGACGAGGCAACCGGCGTCAAACAGTTCCAGATCAAGCGGGAGAGCGCCATAGGAAAAATCAAATCAACCGAAGAGAATCTCGCCGAAGCCAAAACGCTCGTCCGGGAAATTTCGCCCCGGCTCAAGATGCTCGCGCAGCAAATAGAAAAACGCGACAGGCGCCACGAGCTAGAGAAAGAGCTCCATGCCCTGCAAACCGCCCACTATGGCGCGCTGTGGCACAACATCTTAAAAAAACGAGAGGTTCTGAGCGACCGCACGCGCGCTATTGAAAAAGACCACCTCTCGCTCACCAAAAAAATTTCTGAACTGCACAATAAGCTCGCCAAGCTTGAACAAGAACAAAAGAGCGTGGCCATAGGAGGATACGAAAAAGTGCAGTCCGGATACCGCGAATCCCTCGCCAAAAAAAACGGACTCGCCGGATCGCTCGCCGGCCTTGAGCGCGAACTGGAGATTCTTCGGCGCATGGAAAAAACTCACCCCTCAAACATTGATGCTGAAAAACTCACGCAAAGCGCCGAGCGCCAGCTTGCCCTGCTTGAGTCGCTCGAACAGGCATCCTCGCTTGCCGAATTTAAAGCCCTCAAACCAAAAGCAAGCGCGCTCTATAAAGAACTTATAGGCATCTTAAACGAAAAAACCCAGCGCCCGGCAGACTCGGAAAAAATTCTAGAAATCGCCAAAACAATTGCGGCGCTCAAAAAAGAACTTACACAAGCGGAACAGGACGCAACAAAAAAACAAAACCTCGTGGATAAGCTTAGGCACGCGGAATCCAAGGCAACCACTGATGTGTTCGAAACCCAGCGCGCATACCAGGAGCTCCAGCGGGAATTAAACCAGGTGGTGGCGCAAAAAAATCAAACAGACGTTGAATTGGCAAAAGTCGAAACACGCACGCAGGATCTCCAGGAAGAAATAAACCGCGAGGTTACCGGGCGCCTGCACCAAGCCATCAAAAATCACCGGCCAAGCGCCTCCGCGGACGCGGGCGCAAGCTGGGAAAAAATCGCGAGCACCAAAAACGAGCTGGAAATGATCGGTGCAATTGAAGCGTCCGCTGATGACGAATACCGCGAAACGAAAAAACGGCACGACTTTCTTGCGGCACAGCTTGCGGACCTGGAAGAAGCGCTCGAGAAAACCAAACGCGCGCTCGAGGAACTGGACGCAACCATTGAAAAGCAATTCAAAAGCGCATTCGAAAAAATAGAGGCGGGATTCAGCGAGTATTTTAAAATTCTGTTCAACGGCGGATCCGCAAAGCTTGTGATGTATAAACAGAATGAATTGGAGGTCTTACACGAAGATGTGGTTGCCGGGCTCACTAAAAAAGAACAAGAGCGCCTTGCGCGGAACATAAAAATTGGCATTGAAATTAAGGCAAGCCCTCCCGGCAAAAAAGTAGCCTCCATCCACATGCTCTCGGGAGGTGAGCGCGCGCTCACCTCCATCGCCTTGATCTGCGCCATCATCCGCGCTAATCCCTCCCCTTTTGTGGTGCTGGATGAAGTGGATGCGGCGCTGGATGAGGCAAACAGCGAGCGATTTGCCCACATCCTGGCAACGCTCTCGCGCGACACCCAGTGTATCGCCATCACGCACAACCGCGCCACCATGGAGCAATCAAGCATCCTCTACGGCGTCACTATGGGAGACAATGGCGTCTCCAAGCTCCTGTCTGTTGACCTGGAAAAAGCGGTTGCAAGCGTTGCTTGACAGAAATACGGATTTCATATAGTATCTCCATTATGTTAGCGATCAGGCTCCAACGCATCGGCAAAAAGAACCGCCCCTCATATAGGGTGGTTGTTTCGGAGCATAAACGCGACCTCTACGGCCGCCACAACGAAATCCTGGGCAACTACGATCCCGTAGCAATTCCTAAAACAATCAACCTCAAAGCGGACCGCATTAAGTACTGGCTCTCCGTGGGTGCACAACCCTCGGCAACCGTGCACAACCTTTTGGTGAAGCAAGGCGTGATAGACGGAAAAAAAGTGCGGGCATGGAGGCCCAAGAAAAAAGCCGAAGAAGCAAAAACGGCCCCTCCCGCGGCTAAAGCGGAAACGCCAAAAGAACAGGCACCCACACAAGAGCCAAAAATTGACGGGGTATAAAAATATGATATACTTCAAAAAGCTGCTGCTGCCGTCAGGCACGGGGTTTCGTCAGCCCGTCAATCGCGCACGCGCGAGCTGCTGGCACGCGCAGTCGTTTAACAAGTAGCTAATCAGTATGGCAGAACTAGACCAACAGTTTCTGGATTTCGTGGTAAAATCGCTGGTGGACCACCCGGATGACATCCAGGTAGAGCGGACCGTGGATGAAATGGGAGTCCTCCTCACCCTCAAAACACACCCCGAAGACATGGGGCAGATCATCGGCAGAAGCGGCAACACCGCGCGCGCCATCCGCACCCTGCTCCGGGTGGTGGGCGCCAAAAACAACGCCCGCGTGAACCTCAAAATCCACGAGCCCGAAGGATCCACCCGACCTCCCCGCAAGCCGCGCGAAGAAGGCGAACGCCGCGATTACTCCCGGCCCGCGGCCACGGCACCAAAAGAAGAGCCGATCGACACGAGCGCCGTGGACGACCTCCAGCTCTAAGCGCGCGC
>Ga0210057_1003136_pt1 | contig 22958 bp, 22 predicted proteins | sample CryGeyCG2114_010_2_FD_183968 | JGI IMG/M metagenome (GOLD analysis project Ga0210057, IMG submission 183968) | Groundwater microbial communities from aquifer - Crystal Geyser CG10_big_fil_rev_8/21/14_0.10 (SPAdes) (version 2) | ecosystem: Environmental > Aquatic > Deep subsurface > Groundwater ...
TTCGGGGCAAGACGCTTTCGAGGCGCCCCCGTTATGACCACTTCGGTACCTCACCATATATAAAAATTTATCATTTTACCCAATTTAACGAAAGCCCTCTCCGAAGAGAGGGAAAAGGGGTTGGTAGACGGAGTGGGATTTGAACCCACGATCTGTCGGTTATAAGCCGACTGCTCTGACCGCTGAGCTACCCGTCCACCCAAAGAGCATTGTTATAATAATACATTATTTAACATTAGTCAACATATGTTGCGGGGGTGGGGATTCGGCTACAAGTCAAAATAATTTGAAAGTTGTTTTCTAAGATATTTTCTTCCAGAACCACCTTTCAAAAATTTTTCTCGGCCCAGAGCATCTTTTTTGAGAAGGTATCCTTCAAAATAAATTAGGCCCCAGCCCTTTTTGAGTTTCGTGGTTCTTCCGCCTTGACCATTGTTATGTTCAAACACTCTTCGCCTAAGGTTATCCGTAAAACCAATATATAAACTCTTGTCATTTTGATTTTCTAAGACGTAAACGTAAAACATATTCTGACATTATACACGCGGTCCCGCAAAATGAAATACTAGGTATTTCATCGCGGGACTCACGCAAAATTATCGCCTGACGCTGGCGCGCCACGCGATAATAAAAACTACCAAATAATTTGGTAGTTTTTATTATTTTGCGTGGTTGCGGAGCCAGGATTCGAACCTGGAACTCAAGGTTCTGACTGTTAACTGTCATTACTGACAGTGTCGGACTATCCCATCACCCCTCCCCAGATTAATTAATCTGGGGAGGGGTGCTTCCATTATAGTCTCTGAACGTTTTCTCCTTTGCATAAAGCTTCGAAGAACTTCGCTGCTGATTGCCCTACATCTTTTGTAAGATAATCGGGTTTCCGGCAGTTTCGGAAGTTTTTCCATACCACATTACTGTGATAGGTCACAATTTATTATGAGCCTCGCATGATGCCGTTTCACTACCCCGCGTAATATTTACTCGTCGTATTTTAACATAACCCTGGCGGATGTCCAAATTGATAGGTCTTGTGTTAGAATAATTGTCAGTATGACCAAAAAACAGCTGGCTAAAAAATTAGTGGACTGTGGGGTAGTGCATAAAGGAAAGGTGACTTTGCGTTCCGGCAAGAAGGCGGATTTTTACGTTGACATAAAAAAGGCCTATGGCCAGCCGGAACTTCTGGCGGCTTTGGTCTCGGAAATGGGCAAGCTGGTCCCCAAGGAGGCAACTTGTATTGCAACAATCGGCCAAGGAGGGATACCTCTGGCGGTTCTGTTATCTCAAAAATTAAATTTGAAGCTGGTCCTAGTCAGAGACAAGTCGCGCAAACATGGGACGAAGAAAACGATAGACGGATACGTTCCTTCGCGGAAAGACAGAGTTGCTATCGTTGACGACGTTTTTACTACAGGTAGTAGTGTAAGAGATATTATTAAATCTCTCAAACCGACAAAATGTAAAATTACCTCGGCTGTCGTAATCGTCAAAAGGGGAGAGGGCAGAGTTGGCCTGACACTTGCTAATCTATTCACCCTTGAGGATTTGGTTGTCGTCTAATTGTATAATTCTGATATGGCTATGTCCATGTCGTTTTTATGGATTTTTTCTTGTTTCGGCCCTAAAAATGATGTATAGTAACTACGGCTTTATCGCCTAGCCGGCGTAGTTCCCTGCACCAGAAAAAGCAGATGCCTTCGGCAAAATGATACTGCTTTTACGGTGACGGGGCAGGCAACGGTTAGAATGTCGGCGTAGCTCAGCGGTTAGAGCGGCTCCCTCATAAAGAGCAGGTCGCAGGTTCAAGTCCTGCCGCCGACACCAAATTCATGGAAAACACTTTCAACCACAAATTATATACCTTGGACTCGGGACTGCGCTTGGTCGTTGTTCCGATGGAAAGTACTCGCACTGCCACTGTTTTGGTGATGGTCGGCACCGGTTCCAAGTATGAAACGAAAGAAATAAATGGCATCTCTCATTTTCTTGAACATATGATGTTCAAAGGAACCGAGAAAAGGCCGGATAAATTAGACATAGCCAAAGAGCTGGACGGAATAGGTGCCGAGTACAATGCTTTTACCGGTAAGGAATACACCGGCTATTATGCTAAAGCAAGTGTTAAGAAAATAGATACGGTTATGGACGTGGTATTTGATATTTTCTTGAATTCAAAATTGGACGAAAAAGAACTTGATATGGAACGGGGCGTGATAATTGAGGAATTAAATATGTACAGAGATATGCCACAGAGGTACGTTGGTGACTTGTTTGAACGACTTCTCTATGGTGACCAACCGGCCGGCTGGGACATTGGAGGTGAAAAAGAAACTATCCTAAAATTAAAAAGAGAAGAGTTTGTTAACTATTTCAACACCCACTACACATCTTCAAAGACGACTGTGGCTGTAGCCGGCAATGTTGACCCGGAAGTGATAAAGAGCAAGGTCGAAGGATATTTCAAAAACATCAGACAAGGCAAAGAATTCGGCAAACCGGCGGTAGTTGAAAAGCAAGAAAAACCGGAAATCCTTCTTCATCACAAAAAAACAGACCAGACACATTTCATTCTCGGTGTCAGGGCTTATGATAAATTCAATGACAAAAAATATCCGCTCGGCATATTGTCAATTGTTCTTGGAGGAGGTATGAGCTCCCGTCTTTTCAGCGAAGTTCGCGACAAAAGGGGATTGGCTTACTATATCGGCGCCGGAGGGGAGAGTTATACGGATAGCGGATTTTTCATGGTAAAAGCCGGAGTTAATAATGAAAAAACCAAAGAAGCGCTGGAGGTTGTTATGGCAGAGTTAAGAAAAGTTAAAAAAGAAGGCATAGCTCCGGACGAACTTCAACGGGCAAAAGATCAGATAGAGGGCTCAATGGCGCTTGGTCTTGAGCATTCCGATGCCGTCGCCGAGATATACGCCGAATCACTCATATTTCATAACAAGGTTTTGACCCCGGAAGAAGAGCTTGCTAAAATGAAAGAGGTAACTCTTGATCAAGTGTTCGAGGTTGCTTCAGAAATATTTGACGATAAGAAATTGAATCTTTCTCTGATAGGACCTTTTGAAGAATCTAAGGATTTCAAGAAGTTGTTAAGCTTCTGACCATAATCCAAATCCACAAATGATATCCAAATGCTCCGAATGTTGCATCCGAATAGCGCTCGCTCGGACTTCGTCCTCACGAAATCTGAACGCGCCCATCCAAATAATTTGGATGAAGCCATTCGTAGTCGGCGATTCGTGGTAACTATTTGGAGCATTCGGATAAATTCGTAGATTGGGATTATAATCTATGGCTGAACACCAGACATTAGAAATTTCAACCGGCAGTATTTTTAGGACTATTGTGCTAGTTCTGTTTTTTGTTTTTCTATATGTCCTTAAAGATGTTCTGATAGTGTTTTTATTCGGCTTGATAATTGCTTCGGCCATTTCTCCTTTTTCCAATTGGTTGGACCAGAAAAGGTTCCCCAGATTGTGGGGGGTTCTTGCCTTGTTTTTGGTGGTGCTTGGGTTACTTGGCTTGATAGCTTCTTTGGTCATTCCGTCGATTACCGCTGACATTGATCAACTCATTACAACCTTACCAACAGTGTTTGAGAAGGTCTCCGTATCCTTGGAGAATGTTCAGCAGGGCGCTCCGGTATATCTTGATTTTGTCAGCGAGATACAAAATATTTTATCCGGCTTTTCTTCGTATCTTCAGCAATCATCGCAGTCGGTGGTTGGACTGGTGGTTGGCATATTCGGCGGCTTTATTTCTTTTCTGGCGGTTCTTGTTATATCTTTTTATTTATCAGTCACCAAAAAAGGAGTAGAGAGTTTTCTTGAATCAGTTGTGCCAGAAAAATATGAATCATATGTCAAAGATTTGTGGAAGAGGTCGGAAAGAAAGGTCGGCTTGTGGCTTCAGGGCCAATTGCTTCTGGCGCTTATAGTCGGACTTGTTGTTTACGTCGGCCTTTCTTTGATGGGAATTAGGTTTGCTTTGGTAATGGGGTTGTTGGCTTTTGCTTTTGAGATAGTACCGATTGTCGGTCCAATCTTGGCGGCTATTCCGGCTATTGTTTTAGCCTTTTTGCAGGATCCTGCGTTAGGTTTCTGGGTTATCGTGTTTTACGTGGTAGTTCAGCAGTTAGAGAATAATATCTTGGTGCCGGTTGTGATGGGCAAGACAATCGGCCTAAATCCTGTGGTCGTGATTCTCGCTCTTCTTGTCGGCGCTAATTTAGCTGGTATTGCTGGTATGATAATTGCTGTTCCCGTTGCTACAATTATCGTTGAAGTTCTTGACGATATGGCGAAGAAGAAAGAATCCAGGCGCGCTAGCGCCTGACCGCTGATAAGTACGCCGATAGGACGCTGACAATATTCAAGCCGGCTAAGCCGGCTCAGCGTAAAATCAGCGTAGAAATCGGCGTTGATTCAGTGGTTAACTTTATATGTTATACATCGTCGCTACTCCTATCGGAAATCTCAAAGACATCTCGCCTCGGGCGATTTCTGCTTTAAATTCCTCTGAGATCATACTTGCCGAAGATACTCGGGTGACGCGCGTGCTTCTTTCAAAATACGGGATAGGCAAGCTGATGTTGAGCTACCATCAACACAGTAAGGTTCAGAAAATGAACGAGATAATAAGATTACTGAAAGAGGGTAAAACCCTGTCTCTCGTATCTGACGCCGGAACTCCCGGGATAAATGATCCGGGTAATTTTTTAATTCAGGAAATACTGAAAGAACTGCCCGATTTGAAAATCGTACCTATTCCCGGCCCGAATGCGGCCATAACAGCATTGAGTGTAAGTGGATTTCCGGCGGATAAATTTGTTTTTCTCGGCTTCCCGCCTCACAAGAAAGGCCGGCAGACATTCTTCAAAAAAATTAGCGATATAGATGAGACAGTGGTATTCTATGAGTCAAAACACAGGATACTAAAAGCATTACAGGAATTGAAAGAATTAAGTGATATTGGTGACCCCGTAAAACTGCCTGATGGCAGTCACGGGGCAAGTCGGCCCATTATGGTTGCCAGAGAGCTTACGAAACAATTTGAGACGATATATCGAGGGACTGTTGGCGAGGTTATAGACCAACTGAATAAAACAAAAGTGTTGGGAGAGTTTGTGGTTATTATAAGAGCAAAATAAAAAAATTTGGACTTTTTGACATTTTTATAGTATATTTGAGATATGTCAGTCATCACTATCCCAAGACAATTGATACGAGAAAAAGAACTGGTTTTAATTCCCAAAAAAGAATACGAGGAACTCTTGGGCTGGAAAAAGCGGTCATTTAAGGTTGTAAAACCAACAAAAGCGGAATTAAAGGCAATCGAAAGAGGTCGACGAGAAATTGCGCTTGGGAAATACGAATCGTGGGAAAAAGTTAAATATGAGCTGGAAAATTATCATAACCGCAAGCGCCAAAAAACAGCTTAGGAGACTGCCCAAGTCAGATTTTTATAGAGCGTCTTCTGTTATCGATCAACTCAAGATAAATCCTTTTAATTTTTCCAATCTAGTTAAATTGTCTGATAAGGAGGAAGCCCGGCGTGTACGGATAGGAAGCTATCGGGTTAAATTTGAGCTTTTTCAAAAAGAGAAAGCCGTTTTTGTTTATGAGGTCAAAAGACGAACAAGCACGACCTACTGAAATGTCCAAATTCTATATCACAACAAGTTTGGTTTATACAAACTCCTTGCCCCACGTCGGGTTTGCGATGGAGCTTATTCAGGCCGATGTTCTTGCGCGATATCATCGCTTGGTAGGGGATGAAGTTTGGTTTTTAACGGGAACGGATGAGCATGGAACAACCGTTGCCAGGGCGGCTGAAAAACACAGCAAAGATCCGGAGATTTTTGTTGAGGAAATTTCCAAAAAAGTAAGAGAGCTCACAAAGGTTCTAAATATTTCAAATGACGATTTCATAAGAACTACCGACAAAGAACGCCACTGGCCGTCGGTTATAAAATTTTGGAACAAGTTGGTTGAAGCCGGTGACTTGTATAAAAAGAAGTATAAAGGTCTGTACTGTGTCGGCCACGAGTCGTTCATAAAAAAGAGCGAGCTGATTGACGGCCGCTGTCCTTTACACAAAACATTGCCGGAAGAAATCGAAGAAGAAAATTGGTTTTTTAAACTGACCAAGTATAAAAAAGAAGTTAAGAACAAAATTGAAAGCGGTGAGTTGAAAATAGTTCCCGAATCACGGATTAAAGAAGTTTTGAATTTGATTGATGATGCCGAGGATATCAGTTTTTCTCGTCCGGTCAGCAGTTTGAAATGGGGAATACCGGTTCCGAACGACCCCGAGCAGGTTGTCTATGTGTGGAGTGACGCCCTTGTAAATTATGTTTCCGCTCTCGGATATGCCGAAAATAGTGATAAATTCAAGAAATATTGGCCGGCCGATGTACACTTGATAGGCAAAGACATTAATCGCTTCCACTCAATATATTGGAGCGCGATGCTCCTATCGGTTGGGTTGCCTTTGCCGAAAGCGATATATGTACACGGCTTTATCACCGTAGAAGGAGAAAAGATGTCTAAAACCGTCGGCAACGTTATTGACCCCTTTGCTTTGGTTGAAAAATATGGAGTTGATCCGGTAAGATATTTTTTGCTTCGCGAGCTTCCGTCCAATGAAGACGGCGACTTCTCATACAAAAAACTGGAAGAAAGATACAACGGTGATTTGGCAAACGGATTGGGAAACTTGGTTCAAAGGGTGGCAACCCTGATCGATAACAATATGAACGGAGAATTGATATATAATAGAACAAAGAACAAAGAACAGAGAACAGAGTGGAATGATTACGAAAAAGCGATAAACGAGTTTCGGTTACACGACGCTTTGGGGGAAATATGGAAGATCGTGGCTCGGGCAAATCAATATATTGATGAACGAAAACCGTGGGTTCAGGCGAAAGAAGGCCCAAAGGAATTTTTAGAAACGATGACCAGCTTAGTTTGGATGATCCACAACATTGCTTGGTCACTCCAACCGTTCCTACCGGAAACGTCAGATAAGATCGCCCAAATTTTTGGAGACGATCTATCAGAGAAAGAGATTCCTGACGGCCATCACTTCGTAGTCAAAAAGGGAGAGCCATTATTTCCCCGTATTTAGCGACTTTTCCAGCACAATTCTGTACTTGGCTGATGTATAACTAGTAACATACTCCGATGTCCAATCTGTTTGATAGCCACTGTCACCCCCAATTTCCTCAATATAAAAACGACAGAGAGGAGGTAATACGGCGTGCCCTAGACGAGGGAGTGTTTATGATCGCCGTTGGGACGGATTTAGAAACATCAAAACAGGGAATCGAGCTCGCGCAAAAGCATAAAAATATTTGGGCAACTGTTGGACTTCATCCCAACGACACAAATGGATTTTATGATACTATGATATATCATAAAATGTTAGAAGGACCGAAAGTTGTTGCTGTCGGGGAAGTCGGATTGGATTATTATCGAACTCCCGAACCTGAAAAACAAAAAAAGCAGAAAGAAGTATTTGAACAATTTATTGACCTCGCACAGAAAACAAAAAAGCCGATGGCCTTACATTTCAGGGATAGTCCTAAAGGAAGTTCCGGCAGAGTCCATAAAGATGCTCTAGAAATTTTACCCAAAAATATTGCCGGTGTTTCCCATTCTTTTACAGGTAATTTAGATGAAGCCAAGGAATATATAAATAGAGGAATGTATCTGGGATTCAACGGAATAATTACATTTACCAGACAGTATGATGAGGTGGTTAAGTACGCTCCACTGGAGAATATTTTACTTGAAACCGATGCGCCATATCTGACACCGGAACCCTATCGGGGACAGCGCAATGAGCCGTTATATGTAAAGGAAGTGGCAAAAAGGGTAGCAGAGCTCAAAAACATATTAATTGACGAAGTCATCGTCAAAACTACACAAAACGTTATAAAATTATTTAAAATTAATGTATAAAAGATATATAAACATTTATATTGTTGTTTTGTGTTAAAGACAGAATAATTTTGATTTTTAAAGTTAATTTAGATAAGGTTAGCAATAATGCCTAAATATAATCCAAATAAAATAGAAAAGAAGTGGCAAAGATTCTGGGAGGCCAAGAATCTTTACGAAGCCAAGGATGCCGAGAAAGGGCGAGAAAACTTTATGCTTCTTGCGGAGTTTCCTTATACTTCAGGGAATTTGCATATGGGTCACTGGTTCACATATTCGATAGCAGATATCTATGCCCGATATATGAGGATGAACGGTTACAATGTTATGTATCCGATCGGATTTGACGCTTTCGGTTTGCCGGCCGAGAATGCGGCTATTAAAAGCGGAAGTACTCCTGATAAGTGGACTAAGCAAAATATCCGGAATATGACGAAGCAGTTAAAAACCATCGGCGCTGCATTTGATTGGCCGCGCGTCGTGAATACCAGCAATCCCGATTATTACAAATGGACTCAGTGGATATTTCTTAAACTTTATGAAAAAGGTCTGGCCTATCGGGGCGAGACGATGGTGAACTGGTGCCCGAAAGACAAAACCGTTTTAGCCAACGAGCAGGTGGTAAACGGCTGCTGCGAACGATGCGATACTCCGGTGGAGCAGAGAAAGCTGACGCAGTGGATGTTTAAGATCACAAGTTTTGCCGATGCGCTGGCGGATGACTTAACTGACTTGGATTGGCCCGACGATACAAAAGCGGCTCAAGTTAACTGGATTGGTAGGAGTACCGGCGCGGAAATAGAATTTCCGGTCCGGTACTCCTCGCAGACTCACGCAGACGACACGCAGAACAACGCAGACAATACTTTGACTTCGGTCAAAGTATTTACAACGAGGTCGGATACACTATTTGGGGCGACTTATTTGGTGTTGGCTCCGGAGCACGGTTTAATTGAAAATTTAAAATCTAAAATTGAAAATTGGGACGAAGTCAGTGAGTATGTTGAGAAAGCGAAACGCAAAACAGAACTACAGAGAAAGGAAGAAGTAGGAAACAAGACAGGAGTTGAATTGAAAGGAGTTAAAGCGATTAATCCTGCGACGAAAGAAGAGATACCGGTCTGGGTTGCCGACTATGTATTGGGCGGTTATGGAACAGGAGCGATTATGGCTGTGCCGGCCCACGATGAAAGGGATTTTGAGTTTGCCAAAAAATTTAGTTTGCCAATCAAGCCGGTAATTAATGCTAGGGGTGGAAGTTATTTGGTAATTGAAAAAAGTCTAACTCCAGCTAACGTGGAAAAGTTGAAAAACTATGGAGAAGTTAAAATTGAAGCAAAAGACAAAAATTGGGGCAACTTTTATAGAGTTAGTGTTAGCGAAAAAGATGAAGAAAGTCTCATTAATTTCTTAAAAGAAAATTTATTAGAAGAGTCGATAGATGGTGGCAGTTGGTATGCGGATAGCGCCGGGACCACAAATCGAATAGTATTCAAAGGTAAAGTTTTTAATTTTTATGAAAACTTAGAAAAATATAAAGAATATGGCAGGAGCATTAACATACCCGAGGAACAGCTAGATGTCAGATATCAAGTATATACAGGAGAAGGAGTATTAATAAATTCCGGAAAATTTTCTGGGAAGGAGTCGGAAAAAGCCAAATGGGAAATTACAAATTTTGTTGGCGGAGAAAAGAAAACACAGTACAGATTACGCGATTGGATACTATCCCGTCAAAGATATTGGGGAGCGCCGATTCCGATGATTCATTGTGATAAGTGTGGCTACGTTCCAGTTCCAGAAAAGGACTTACCGGTAAAACTTCCCAAGCTTGATGACTTTTTGCCGGTTGAAGGGGGCAAATCGCCTTTAGCTCGAGCCGAGAAATGGGTCAAAGTGAAATGTCCAAAGTGTGGCGGACTGGCTGAACGGGAGACCGACACGATGGATACGTTCGTGGATTCGTCCTGGTATTTTATCCGTTATACTGACCCTAAAAACAAAAACAGGTTGGCTTATACAGAAAAAGTGAATGCATGGCTTCCCGTACCTCTATATATAGGAGGGCGGGAGCATAACACGATGCATCTTTTATATGCTCGATTTATTACCAAAGCACTGAATAAACTCGGAGTGGTTGATTTTTCCGAACCGTTTCTTTCGCGACGCAATCACGGTGTCATAATGGGGCCAGACAGCAAGAAGATGTCCAAGTCACGCGGGAACGTAGTAGACCCCGACGTTGAAGTTAAAAGATATGGAGCTGATACTGTAAGAATGAATTTCGCGTTCTTGGGTCCGTTTGAACAGGACTATGCTTGGAATCCCAAAAACATTAATGGCATAGACAGGTTTTTAAATCGGGTTTGGAATTTACTCCAACGACAAACGACAAACGACAAACGACAAACGACAAAAACAGAATCAAGAAATATCGAGATAAAATTAAATCAAGCAATTAAGAAAATAGGGGAGGATGTTAAGAATCTGAAATTTAATACCGGAGTCAGCGGGTTGATGAAATTGTTGAATGAACTTGAAGGCCATGTTTCTACCGGTGGTCAATTGTCAGTTGTAAATTGTCAATTGTTTTTAAAGCTTCTTGCTCCTTTTGCTCCGCACATCGCCGAGGAACTTTGGATGAATATTCTTGGGAATAAAAAGTCAATTCATCTTGAATCATGGCCAGACTACGACGAGACGCTTCCGGAGGAAGAAATGGTTACTATCGCTATCCAAATCAACGGAAAGTTAAGGGATACTGTTGGGGTGAAGAAAGGGCTGACAGAAAACGATATAAAGAAGTTGGTTTTAAGTAGGGAAAAAGTTAAAGAACATCTTGGGGGCAAGGAGGTCAGGAGGTTTATATATATTCAAGATCGATTGACAAATATCGTTGTTTGAGATAAGATATGGGGGAATAAGGGTCCTCACCGAAACCGATGTACAAATCTACGAATTGACGGTTTCGGCTACGAATCAGTTTTTCTTATAGGATTCTTCCTGTATGACTGAATTTCTGAAGGACTGGTCGGTAAGTTTTTATTAAAAACTCCGCTGATAGGTCGCCGATAGGTACGCCGATATGACGCTGAACCAACCAAGCTAGGATAAATTCAGCGAAAAATCAGCGTAATAATCAGCGTTAATCTCAGCGGTGTGAGCAAAGCGAATATGGCGGAAGATAGAGATAGAGAATTTGTAGAAATGATTATCAAAGAAATCGTTAACAACCCTGACAAGGTTGTTGTGACGAGAACTGTTGATGAGCTCGGAGTGCTGCTCTCTGTGGTAGTTTCCCCGGAAGATATGGGGTTGCTTATCGGAAGAAGCGGTTCTACAGCTAAAGCCATCAGAACCTTGGCAAGAATCGTAGGAATGCGAAACAACGCCAGAGTCAACTTAAGGATAGAAGAGCCGGAAGGTTCTACTCATGTCAGAGGAGAGAACAAAACCAGAAACGTCGAAGACGTTATGGGAGAATTAGGAGGGATGTAAGCAATGGTTTGCGCACAGCAAAATCAAAAATCCGGCAACTGCCGGATTTTTGATTTTGGCGAGCACAATGACCATTGCTTACCCCGCTCTAACTTTGCCGTGTTAAATTAAAAAATTTTAGCGTGAAGATAAGCTTATTTTGAAATGGCGCAGGCGACCCGAATAGGGAATTCTGCCAAAGGCAGAACTTACGCCCGGCGCCGCGGAATTATTCGCAAAGTCAGGGCCGGGGTAGTGCTAAATATCGAATGGCTCAATGGGGTGAGCCATTGAGCCATTCAAGAGAGCTGGTTTTGGTTTACAGGTCTTCTTCTGAAAGTTCGGCAGATTTTATAATTGAGCGCAAGGTGCCCTTGGGCAGGTCTTTGTTATGAAAAGGCAGAGTGACTGTCTTTTTAGAAATAGAATTATATAAAATGTAATGAGAACCAGTAACGTGGTCAATTTTAAATCCTGCTTTGAGCAGGATTTTGAGTAGTTTCTTTGGAGTAAGTACAAACTTAGGCATGTAAGCGGAGGGGGACGTCAATCATTCCGATAAAACTTTCTGTGTCGTGAGGTATGGGTTCTTTATGTTTTTTCAACGATGCGACATATCCTTCTATGGCATCAGCAGCCATTTTTTTGGCTTCTCGTAAGTTTTTACCGTAAGTAATGCATCCTGGCAAAGAGGGAACAATAACAGTAAAACCGCCCTCCGGTTCTGGTCGGAAAATAGCGTGAAATTGTAGTTCGTTTTTCATACCTCGAGAATATCACAAAACTTATTCCAGGACAAGACGAATTTTCCTACAATTATCCTAGTTACTTGACAAAATAATTGTAACAATTAGCACATTCCTCTTTGGAGAGTGGCACAACTACCTCTGGGGTGGTAGAAATACCATCAGGCATCGGGCTTACTGGAGATGTTGTGTTGTGACCAAAGGGCCACAGGGGAGGGTGGAAAAACACCTCCTCTTTTTTTATCTCAAATTAGGTTCTAATACCCCAAGCTCCGCGGAGTAGATTTTGCCCCGTTGCCCTTGCACCGTTTTAATGTTTGTGATATCTTTTAAACTCCGGCAAGGAGAGATTCTTGTCGAGCCCCCAGCTCTGAAAAGTTTGAGCCAAGGGGGCATTTTCTTAATTATGAAATTCGAGATTATCACTATCTTCCCGAATCTTTTTACTAACTTTCTAAATGAAAGCTTATTGGCGCGGGCGCAGAAAAAACGCCTGCTTAAAATAAAAACTCACGATTTAAGAAGATGGACTACCAATAATCACAAAACTGTGGACGACAGGCCTTATGGGGGAGGAGCGGGGATGGTTTTAAAGATTCAACCAATTTACGATGCGGTTGAATCTTTAAAACCAAGGTCAAATGTTAAAGGTCAAATGTCAAATGTTCGGACAATTTTATTGTCCGCGAAGGGTAAAACATTTACGCAAAAAGATGCGAGGAGGTTGGCAAAATACGACCAGATAATTATGATCTGCGGCCGTTATGAAGGGGTGGACGAAAGAGTGGCCAAGTATGTGGCTGACGAAGAAGTTTCTGTCGGCGATTACATATTGTTTGGTGGGGAAGTGCCTGCGATGGTTTTGATTGAGGCGGTATCGCGGCTCGTGCCCGGAGTTGTAGCCAAGTCCGAATCGGTCAAAGAAGAGAGTTTCAGTAATTGGAAATTGGAAATTGGAAATTGGAAATTTAATTTGGAGTACCCACAATATACGAGGCCGGAGGTTTTTGTTCCAAAAACCAGTAGTAAGTATCAAGTAGTAAGCCCGAAAAGCCCAGTGGGCCTCGGGCCTTTACTGGGTATTAAGGGAAAGAAGTGGAAAGTTCCGAAGGTTTTGTTGTCGGGGGATCATAAGAAGATAGAGGAGTGGAGGGAAAAACATAGTAAGCTTGCGAAGTAATACAGATTTGGTACTCTATTGTCAGCTCTTGAAAATACCAAGGGATAAGATATGACTGACACGGAAAAAGCATTGGCGAATAGGCTTGTTAGCCTGACACGAGATGGAAAAATTGAATGGAACGTAGATAATTTAAGTCAGCGTACAAGACGGACCTATTATGGCGGGCATACTTTTGAAATTGCTCGCCCATATCTGGATTGTTTGATTTTGGCGGTTGACGGACATGGGATAAGTGATTTAGAGGGACTAACGGAATTATGGCGGTCAGTCTTTGGAGAGCCGAGAGTAATATTGAAAGACGAACTAATAAAAAAGGCCCTGGAAGATATTGAACCCAAATAAGGCCGATAAGGCCTTTTTGATTTCAACAATCAACCATTTGACCCCGTCAGAAGTCTTGAGATAAAAAATTTTTTTCAAAATTTTTTATCTAGCACAGAAAACATAATCAAAGAGGAAAAATATTTTTTATTCAACAAAAATATTTATATCAACAGATCAACTTCTAACGGGGTTGACATTAATTTTTACGAAGAATATACTACAACTACTATGGGGTATTAAGATTTCTTACAATGTTTGATAATGTAGTATAACCACGATTGCTCCGGTTTCCGAGGCAATCGTGGTTATGTTACTGCCGAGTGGCGTTTTACGAGTGCAGAGCGAATATTCGTATCATTCGCATGTATTTGTATATTAGCATCGCAATGGCGTAGCCACAGAACTTTCCCAATTTAATATAGTCAACCAGCGAATTCTATATTCAATAGAGTTTCAATTTAGTAATTGAGCTATTCGAATTCTCCCAGTAATACAACATTGATCGGCTTTCAGCCAAAGCGACTTTGTCGCATATCAATGTTGATATACTGGGTTCTTTAAGAGAGTTTGATCCTGGCTCAGGATGAACGCTGGCGGCGTGGATAAGGCATGCAAGTCAAGGGGGCTTTTGTAGCAATACAGAAGCAACCGGCGAACGAGTTAGTAACACCTTGGTACGTACCCTCGAGACGGGGATAACTAGTCGAAAGATTAGCTAATACCCGATGGTCTGATGACCGATTCTTGTTTACAAGAGTCGGAATTCTTAATTTAAAATTTAAAATTTTCATTGAATTTAAAATGTTTAAAAATCAAAACATTGAGATTTAATTGAAAATTGTCCCTAGGCCAGCTTTGCTGGCCGGGATGGCGGCCGAAGGCCTAGCCAAAAATTATAAAATTGAAAATTCCGAGTAATTCTTGCGGATAAAAATCGGTTATCAGTAAAGATTCGCAAGAATTACTCGGGGAGCGGCCTAGGTCCTATCAGCTTGTTGGTGAGGTAACGGCTTACCAAGGCGACGACGGGTAGGGGGTGTGAGAGCACGACCCCCAACGATGACACTGAGAGACGGGTCATACACCTACGGGTGGCAGCAGTCAAGAACATTCGACAATGGGCGAAAGCCTGATCGAGCGACGCCGCGTGCAGGAAGAAGGGCTTCGGCCTGTAAACTGCTTTTGCGTGGGAGAAAATTTGATAGTACCACGAGAATAAGGGGTTCCTAACCTCGTGATCCCATTTAGGGATGGCGCGAGGCTCCTCCAGTAATGGAGGATAAGAAAACTCAACTTATATGCGGGAACATTTTTCATCGTCCGCTGAATGTCTCCGACTAAAATCGGAGCGCGGTGGAAAACAATCCGCAGGGAAGCTGGTATAATATAGGTAACATGAGCGAGATTTCAGCAAAACATAGGTCAATTATTGTGGGTACTTTGCTTGGCGACGGTTATATTTACAAAGACAAATATCAGAGTTGTTATCTCGAAATAAAACACTCGGACGCTCAGAAGGATTATGTTTTTTGGCTACACGATAAATTAAAAGATATTTGTCCCGGAGAACCAAAGCAGAGAAAAGATAACAAATAGTGGAGATTTACCACTACTACCAAAAATAATCACCTAGTTAAGTTTAGGGAACTTTTCTACCCAAAGGGTAAAAAGATTATTCCTAAACATATTTCAGAACTTCTTACCGATCCGTTAGCTCTTGCAGTATGGTATATGGATGACGGGTCATTGGATTTTAGGGTGAAAAGCCATTATGCATTTAGTTTAACAACAAATGCCTTTACCTTAGATGAGTGTAAGTTACTTTCCGATGTTCTTCTTAAAAATTTCGGAGTAGTATCATCCGTCCAATATCCAATTTGTAGAGGAAAACGATATCCAGAAATTTATATTGGCAAACAAGGACGCGACCGATTTTTGAAATTAGTCAGGCCGTACATTATTCCTTGTTTTAGATATAAATTACCTAATTTACCTAATTATATTTAGCCCCTCAGAGACTTGATCCTTCGGGATCGGATAGCAAGTCTTTACTTGCTATAACACGTTGAGCCCCCGATTTTAATCGGGGTGATGATATAGTCCAATTATCTTGCAGTATATTATATATTTGTCAAGAGGCCAGCAGGAGCGGTAATACGAGGACCCCGAGCGTTATCCGGAATTACTGGGCGTAAAGAGCGAGTAGCCGGCGGTATTAGTCCGATGTTAAATCTCACTGCTTAACGGTGAGGCCGCATTGGAAACGGTACGGCTTGAGCGACTGAGAGGCACATGGAACGTGCGGTGTAGGGGTGAAATCCATTGATATTGCACGGAACACCAAAAGCGAAGGCAGTGTGCTAGCGGTCTGCTGACGGTCAATCGCGAAAGCGTGGGGATCAAAAGAGATTAGATACCTCTGTAGTCCACGCCCTAAACTATGCTGACCAGCTATCGGGAGCATCGACCCTTCCGGTGGCGAAGCTAACGCGTTAAGTCAGCCGCCTGGGAAGTACGAGCGCAAGCTTAAAACTCAAAGGAATAGGCGGGAATTTGCACAAGCAGTGGATCATGTGGTTTAATTCGACTCTAACCGAGGAACCTCACCAGGGCTTGAAATCCAGATGCAAGTCGTAGAAATACGGCTGCCTTCGAGGGTTCTGGACAGGTGCTGCACGGCTATCGTCAGCTCGTCATGTGAACTTTTAATTCGCATCCCTATGTGGTAACATATAGGTGTAACCAACTCATATCGGGGAAACCCCGCCAAGGCGGGGCAATCCCGAGGGAAGTCCTCCGATTAAAATCGGAGTGACCCCGTAACGACTCAGTCAATTAAGAGAAGAGAACGCCTCTATCTATATTGACGGATAATACACGATGAAACTCGTTTTTACGAGTAGACGGTGTATTATAAAACGTTGGCCTCCTTTAATAAGGAGGAAGGTATAGTCTAAGTTTATCGACAGAGATTCTTAGAGCGGCTAAAGCACGCTCAAGAAACTTCTCCGAGAAAGATAAATACGGAATGGTATCCTTAAGTGGATTAACGAGCGCAACCCCTACTGTCTGTTATATTTGTCAGGCGGGACTGCTCCGGTAACGGAGAGGAAGGTGGGGATGACGTTAAGTCAGCGTGGCCCTCTGATGCCCTGGGCTACACACATGATACAATGGACGTTACAATGGGTTGCCAAGCCGCGAGGCGGAGCTAATCCCATCAAAAGCGTCCCCAGTTCGGATTGGAGGCTGCAACTTGCCTCCATGAAGCCGGAATTGCTAGTAATCGCAGATCAGAATGCTGCGGTGAATACGTTCTCAAATTTTGCACTCACTGCCCGTCAATCCAGGGGAGCCGGTAATACCCAAAGATCCGCGTTTTTATGTGGAGCTACGGTAAGATCGGTGACACGGGATAAGTCGTTGATGTAATCTACATTTTGCGACCTACAAGAGTAATCTTATAGAAAAACCCGACTGTATCGGTGGAGCCTAAATCCTAATTTTATGATAAAATTAGGACATGGTAATACCGAGGGAAGCTGGGAGAATCACATATTCAACAGAAGTTAAAAATCTCAAAAAGAGATCTAGTTTTAGTGATATTCAGAGAGCAATACTAATTGGTAGCGTTTTGGGAGATGGCCACTTAGAAACAGATCAATATCGCGCTAGCTACAGAGCAAGGTTTGCGCAGTCAGTCAAACAAAAAGATTATTTACTTTGGAAGTACAACCATCTTAAAGATTTTGTTTCAAGTAAGCCCAGACTCCATCAGGCTAGCAGATCAATATTGTTTTCTACCATAAGTCATCCAGAAATTTCTGAGTTAGCTGAAGTATTTTACAGAGAGAAAATAAAAATACTTCCGGAAAACATCTCAGAATTTGTCAGCAATCCAGTGGTTTTAGCGGTTTGGTTTATGGATGATGGGAATGCTATTATTAGAAATAATAAGACATGTGGATATCACCTAAATACCCAATCGTTTACCAAGAATGAAAATGAAAATATTTCCGCGGTTTTCAAAGATATTTACGGAATAGAAAACTTATTAGAAAAAAATCATGGTAAATATAGATTGCGTATTATGAAAAAGTTGTCTAGAGATAAGTTCCGAGAGATTATAAAAGAGCATATTTTAGATAGTATGAAGTATAAACTCGGTTGAATGTGTGATTCTCCTTAGCCCCGTAGAGACTACACGTCGGCCCCCTCCCCAGTTTTATCAAAAACTGGGGAGGGGTGAAGATATAGTCCATGCCGGTAGAAATACTCGGAACAACATGAACAAGGCAGCCGTAGCGGAAGCTGCGGCTGGATCACCTCCTTTCTATCTTGTCGAAGACAAGATCGCGGAATTACGCGGACTAAACGCGGAACTACGCGGACAACTAAAAACGGTCTGCGTTTGTCTGCGTGAAGTCAGCGTTAGTCAGCGATCTCGCCTTCGGCGAGATACCGAAAGGATTAGAAGTGCGAGGCGAAAGGTGGGAAGAATTTCTAATTTTTCACATCGTCCCTCTAATCTTCAAAAAAATGATGTCGATTGGTTCGGCAAGCTCACCACAAGTGACCTGTCGACCAGAGGGGTCCGACCTCTAAATCGGAGTTCCGTGGTGCCGGAACACAAAATGCACTTAGCTGGTTGATTATATTAAGTTGGGAAGACAAACTACGCGGACTGACGCGGACTAAACGCGGACAGTTGCGGACAAACCATAAACCCGCCAATCGATTGGCGGGGTTATGGTTTTTGACGTTTGTGTCCAGGAGTCGTAAGATGTCTGTATTGTTTCTTGAAAATTGAGGTGTTGCAATGTGTGGAATTTTTGGAGCAATATCAGCTAAACCAGACCCGCGATTACCCGAATGGGTATTTTTTGGCCTTTCTCAGCTTCAGCATAGAGGACAGGAAAGTGTCGGCGTTGCTTATAGTAACGGCGATACGGTTTTTGTAGATAAAGACGAAGGGCTGGTTTCACACATGTTAACCGAAAGCAAGATTCAAGATATCCAGAAACACAATCCAAATATTATTATAGGACAAGCGCGCTACTCAACAAGCAAGGGGACATCTAGTAGAAACATACAACCTCAATGGTTGGATACTTTACGTGGAAAGATTGCTCTGGTTCATAATGGAAATATTCCCGGACTGGAAAGGAAAAAAGAGCAGTTACTAAAAGACGGTGGTACACAAATCGAGATATCCGACCAAGCTAACGACACCGAATTTATGCTCAAGAAAATATTCTTCCTTATTACTCGAAATGACGGGAACGCGGAAGAAGCAATAACAGAATTTATGACAAAGGTTTATGGGGCTTATTCGGCGGCGTTTATGAAGAAGGATGCCGTTTATCTATTCCGAGATCCTTGGGGAGTTAGGCCCTTATTTATTTCCTCAAAGGATGGAGTGATCCTTTTTGCTTCGGAGACCTGCGCTCTTGAAGATTACTCAACAAACATTGTTGAAGTGCCGCCCGGCAGGATGGTTAAGATAACTCCCGTTAACGATGAGTTCCAATGTTTTGTGAATGTCAAAGAGTATCAGGCGATACAGCAAAACATCCCAAGAGCCCATTGCGTGTTCGAAGATATATATTTTGCCCGTCCGGACAGTCGAACATTTGGCAAAGAGGAAGTGGGGAGTTTCAGGTTTCGTCTTGGTCAAAAACAAGCAAAGTTATTTCCTGTTCCTAGTGCCAATTTGATAAGCGGTATTCCAGCGTCAGGCCAGCCGGCTGCTCAAGGGTTTGCCTATGAAACACAAATTCCATATCGTGATGTTTACATACGAAATCCATACATTTTGGGAAGGACATTTATTAATCCGAATCCCGGCACTAGAGCTGAATATTCAAAACTAAAATACCACTTGATGAAATGGGCGGTAAAAGACAAGTGTATAGTATTGGTGGATGACTCTATCGTCAGAGGCAACACCATGAGAGGGAAAGTTGCCGAAATACTCAAAGCCGGAGCAAAAGAGGTTCACATAAGAATAAGTTCCCCCAGAGTGATAGGACAGTGTTTTTATGGAATAGATCTTCCGACCCGAGAGGAACTTATTGCCTTCAATAAATCAGAAGAAGATATCAGAGAATGGCTGGGGGCAACTTCGTTGAAATACTTGCCGATCTCTGCTCTCGAAGAGGTTTTGAGAGAAGGCGGAGAAATGCCGCAAAATTTCTGTAGGGGGTGTTTTACCGGTGAATACCCGATTCCCTTAGAGTGAGGGATTAAAACGGCTCATAGCCGTTTTTTATATATCTAGTTGAGTTACCTGATTTGATAAGTAATCGTCACGTTTATCACAATCTCGTTTTCTCCGACGGGTACTTCTGGTCCGCCTCCGCCCATTCCGCCTCGGCTGTCGAGAGCTTCAGTTTTGAAATACATGGGATAATAACCGCCTTCGTTGTAATTAATAATTTTTCCGAGACGGATGTCTAATTGTTTTTTAAGTTTGTCGGCTTTTTCTTTAGCATCTTTTATGGCTAGTTCACGGGCTTGTTCTTTTAATTTTTCCTCATCATCAACTTTAAAACCAAGATTGTTAACTTGATTTGCTCCAGCGGTGACTAGACCATCAAGTACGGCGCTTACTTTTTCAAGATCTCTAATTTTAACTTCAAATGACTGATTGACTTGATATCCGGTTATTTTTGGATTTGAAGGATAATATTCCGGGTAAGTTATAGATTCAATACCAAGAGGAACAGGAACTGGGCGAGGGTAGCTGTATTGGGGATAAACATTGTAGCCAGAAGTTTTAATATCTTTATCTTCAATTCCCTGATTTTTCAAAAATTCAACAATCTTTTTTGATTTTTCAGAATTTTGGTCCTGCGCTTCTTTTGATGTTTTTGCCTCTGTTACGATTGAAAAGCTCACCGCGGCAATATCTGGCACGGCAACAACCTTGCCCTCGCCGGAAAATGAAATCGTGTTTGTCGCAACGGCTGTATCAGAAATCCGATTCATTGCCACAAGCAGGAATAAAGAGAGAACGGTTAATGCTACCGTCCCCGACCAGATTAAGTATTTATATTGACTCATAAAATTTTTAATTTTCAATTTTGCAATTTTTAATGAATTTTATAATTTTAAATTCATTTTAAATTTTAAATTGGAAATTTTAAACTGATTATCTTATGATACCATCTATGCCATGAAAAAGAAAATCTGTATAATTTTAGACAACATAAGAAGCCGTGAAAACGTGGGTTCGATTTTTCGTACTGCTGATGGGGCAGGAGTTAAGAAGATTTTTCTCTGCGGTATCACGCCAACACCGAAAATTATGGAACATGGAATATGGAATATGGAATATGAAACAGAAAACAAGATCTGATTTACACCACGATCGTATTATAAATACGATATCTGGTGCAGATAACTTTGATGACAAGATTGCGAAGACGGCACTAGGGGCGGACCCCGTAGTAGAAAATCAAGCAGCTTCGCTGAAAGAAAACTTGATTTACGCTACAGGGCAGGGAAACGATAAAATATCTAAGACAGCGCTAGGCGCTGAAAATTATGTGCCGTGGGAATACCGCAAGCAAACATGGAAATGTTTGCTTGAAATCAAAAATCAAAATGTAAAAATCAAAATTATAGGATTGGAACAAACAAAAAACTCGAAAAATATTTTCCGAAATTCCCGAGGTTTAACCTCTGTTGAATTGAGGTTAAACCTTAATCAAAAAATTGCCCTTGTGGTGGGCAATGAAGTTAAAGGATTGAGTCCGAAGATTTTAAAGTACTGCGATGAAGTGGTACATATACCTATGTACGGAAAGAAGGAAAGCTTGAATGTTGCTGTGGCGGCAGGAGTCGCAGTTTACTGGCTAAGAACTGTTAGATTGTTGGATAAGTAGGCGAGTAGGGCAGTTTGAGACCAAAAACAAAATTTCTTGTTTCACTCGTGTTGATGTTCTTGTAAATGTAATAGTTGTTGGTCGAATAAGATGGTGGTCGCCATCCCTGCGCATGACACTTTTTACAGATTATCCATCGAATACCTGCTTGAATAAAAGGATTCCCGTCATTTATTGGAATTTGACCCATTTTGGTTTGTTTTGTGCTGTGGCAGATATCACATTCAAATTCAGGGGTAAAATATTCTATTTCTTCCCAAGTTTCAGTGGGTCTGCTCATAAATTCCCTCATCTAAGTGTTAAATATCTGACATGAAACTACCAAATAAGACATTAGAACGCAAGTTGTTTAAATCCGGTTATCAGTTAATTTATGGCATTGATGAAGTCGGGATGGGCTGTTTGGCCGGGCCGGTGGTTGTCTGTGCGGTGGGATTTACGAGGAAGTTTTTTAATCGCAAACACAAGGAGTTGAACTGGCTACGCGAGTCCAAATTGTTGTTAGCCAAACAGCGTCAGGAGTACGCAAGCAAACTTATGGCCGACAAAGACATTCAGTTTCAACTTGCTTATGTTTATCCAAAAACCGTTGATAAATTGAATGTATATAATGCGGCGCGGTTAGCAATGAAAAGAGCCGTAAATAAAATTTTCAATTTTCAATTTTCAAAAAACGAATGGAAACCGAAAACCATTGTGTTAATAGACGGAAGGACAAAGATAAAGGGCTTAAATATGGAACAAATACCGATAGTAAAAGGCGACCGTAAGGTTTTTGCCATTGCCTGCGCTTCAATAATCGCCAAAGTTCATAGGGACAAGATGATGGAGCGATATGCCAAAAAGTATCCGGGATACGGTTTTGAAAAACACAAAGGGTATGGGACTAAATATCACCGGGCCAAGCTCACCACTATTGGTCCCTGCGAAATACACAGAAGGTCATTTGCTCCCGTAAAGAAACTTGTTTAAAATAAAGATATGGCAAAAATAGCAATCAACGGATTTGGGAGGATCGGTCGGGCGTTTTTTAAGTTGGCTTTAACAAAGCCCGAATTTGAGATTGTGGCAATAAATGATCTGGGGGATCCAGAAATGCTCGCTTATCTTTTGAAATATGATTCTGTGTACGGAAGATTTGATAAAGAAATTAGTTTCGTTGCCGAAGATGGCAAAAATTATTTACTGGTTGACGGCCACAAGACATTGTTTCTTCAGGAGAAGGACACAACCAAACTGCCTTGGAAAGAGTTAGGCGTAGATATCGCCGTTGAGGCGACAGGTGTTTTTGAAAGTTACGAGAAGGCAAAGTTTCATATTGATCAGGGAGCAAAACGAGTGGTTCTTACCGCTCCGGCCAAGGATGAGGACGGAGAATTAG
>Ga0210057_1003137_pt1 | contig 22956 bp, 28 predicted proteins | sample CryGeyCG2114_010_2_FD_183968 | JGI IMG/M metagenome (GOLD analysis project Ga0210057, IMG submission 183968) | Groundwater microbial communities from aquifer - Crystal Geyser CG10_big_fil_rev_8/21/14_0.10 (SPAdes) (version 2) | ecosystem: Environmental > Aquatic > Deep subsurface > Groundwater ...
GCTCTAATCTTTTTCCCTTGAGCCAACATTCGAGCGATTAAACTTCTTTCCTTTTTACCTATCTTTTTATGGTTTTTCATATCCGAACATTTTAGTACAAGTGTTCGGATTCGATTGAGAACTTAGATTGACTTATGAAAAAAACAAGAATATATTATACTTAATATCATGGAAAAACTAACCAATAAAAAAATATTATTGGTTTTGGTTATCGGAGGCGTTATTCTGCTTTTAATCCTTGTTATTCTGGTCTCCCTATCCAAAAAACAAGAAAAAACTAAAATTAATAAAACCGAGTTTAATAGATCTCAATCTCAGGATCAATCACCAATAACATCCTCTAATAGAAAAACAGCAGCCATACCACCCCAAAAGATAAAAAAAGAAGAAGGGGTAGATTATGATTCGCTCATATTAAAACTCCTTGATTATATTAATACGCAAAAAGATGGCTCTTTTTATAAACTTTCCAATAATAACCAGGAAATCAGTTATCAAGCCAACAGTTACTTGGCCTCTTTTTATTTAGATCTTTTTCAAAAGAAAAAAGACAACCAGTATATCAGTCAGGCTATTGATCTTGTTGATTCGCTGACAAACCACTGTCAGGAGAATAAAGAAAATGAAAAAGACTGTTATTTTGTCCTTGAGCCTTATTTTAAACTCTATAACTACAACAAACACCCAAGATACCTTGAGTTTATCAAACAAAACCTTTCTCAACTAGAAAACTATTCACCTAAATCTTTTAATGCCTATGTTCATCTATCGAAACAGTATTTAAACTATTATCTGATTACCTTTGAAGATCCATATTATCAGAAAGCGTTGGCTAGCTACCAAAATGCGCTTGATTTACTACCGGAAAATCAGGACAACATCGGTCTTTTAATACAAAATCAGCGGATGTTTTATCAAGCAACCAATGATGACGGCTGGTTAAAAACCAGTGATAATTTTTTTACTAATTTTAACGATAGTCTTTATCAAAAGATGAACGCTACCCAAAAGCTGTTTGTTTTAACTGCCTTAAAAAATCTTTCTTCCTATGAGAGTTTGTATAATCAATTACTATCAGAGTTTATCGACTCTTATCTTAATGAAGATAAAAAATTCGTCTGCTCTCAAGCTAACGACTGTAGGGAAAATGGTCTATCATTAATTATTGACAATGTCTTGTTTATTAATTTGCTAAACCATGAATAAAAATAAAATCTTATTATTTTTATTATTATTGTTGTTTGTGTTCTTTATTATCAGGCAGATAAATTTTTCTGTCAGAGGCCAGGTAATATTTGGTGGCGGAGGAAGAGGAGGTAGTGTTTGTTATTCGACTGGAGCAACGACTCAAGAAGACTGTTCAGGTAACTGGCGGTGTTCGAACCAGCAAAGAAATTGTAAAACTGATCCGGGTGTTCCCTGCACTCAATTTGAGACCAGAACACAGACGGTAAGAGTATGTTGTGCCACCAACGAATGTGGCAACTGTACTTCATACTGTAATCAAGAAAGAAGCTATCGGGTTTGTGTTGATCCTAACTATCGACCGCCCGAGTATGAACCTTGCGGACCAACAACTACCGTTTGCAGCTGTAGTGTCTGCGTCACCCCGACTCCCTGTGGAAGATGTCTAACAAATGCACCAACACAGGCGGCTAAATCCTGTCAGTGTCTGGAACTGACTCCTAAGAAAACCAGTAAAGAGTTAAGCTTTACCTGTCTGGTCCAGGTACCAACAGGTACATCTATTACCAACTATACGGTAACTTTTAAAAAACCAAGTGGCGGTCTTGTCAACCTTAAATCAAAAAACATTATTAAAGTCAAGGACGGTAGTAATAATTATCAAGTTGAGACAACCGCAATCACTACCCCAGAAAAAGGCATATATAAGATGGTTGTCTCACCACAAATTACATGTCAATAAAAAGATCTAAATTATTATTAATGTTTGGTTCTTTGTTAACTCTAATTATCCTTGTCTTTTTAGTCCAAAAGGTAATTATCATCTATAAAAGTAAGGCGGCTGAATATTTAATAAAATATAAATCCTTAAAACAGGCTGACCTTCCTTTTACTACGCTAACTCCAACCGTGCCTCCTGTTTGTAATTGTAATCAGTGTCAAGTGAAGATTAATTAATGAGATTGCCATATCAATCTACTCATGATCGAAGCGGTCATAGATATTAATAGTCTACAAAGATTGTTAATATAATCCGCGGTTACAGTTTTGTAGCGTATAGTCCATTGATATAGATTTAATTAACCATTAAAATTGTATCTGTGATATCCAATAAGAAAATTACAGTCTTGTCCGAATTGTTCACTAATTTATCAGCTGGATGGTTTGGCGCAATCATTATCTTTCCAGGAATTTTTATAGTCAGAGATGTAAACGATGTGCTCTTAAAGTTGTTCATTAATGGCTTTTTTGGTATTATTTCTTTATTAGTTGCTTTTAAACTAAAACAATAAATATATGAGTAATCTAGATTTAAGATCGGTATTAACCAGTAGCGGAATTCTCTATTCCTTAATGCTTATTGTCTTTCTTCTCTTTTGGATCGCTTTCGTCAACAAACCGCGGAGGAAGTAGTCGTCATGTCAATCTCCCCATGACCGAGTCGGTCATAGAGAAGTCAACGGATGGTGACAGCTTCTTCAGCTCTTACCGGTTGGGCAACGGCAGCGCCCGCCGGAAGAGGAATCGCTTCAAAAGAACGCATGGCACCTGAAGCCCAACTTTTTTCAAACCTTGCTTGAGCATCACCGATGCCTCGATGGGAACGAATAATATCACGTATTTTTTTTACAATTTCATTGGCATAGTTAACTGCGGTAATCTCTCCTGCACTGGCATTGGCCGGAAATTGATAAACATCGGCCAATCTGTCGGTATCGGCCATAAGAAAATGGCCGTACCCTAGTGATTTTGAGTTTAATGCTTCTGACATCCAGTCTGGTTGTCTCACGCTTGTTACCGGGACAGTCTCGGCCAACCATCTTCTTAAATTTTCGGCTGAATAATCGTCAAAGCCTGAAACCAAATCTCCGGCGGCATAGGCAATCACGTAAGGAATCCGGTCATAGCCTTGCAGTGTCCGGCCGTAAAACAGCCGTCCCAGATGGGCGGCACCCATCGCATGATAACCCACAATGCCGATATTTCTTTGCCCGTTTCCTTGCAATAAATCTCGTCCCTCGTTTTGATGGTCAAAAATCGCCATTCCTTCGATCGCCATTTTGGCAAAAAATTTTTCATCAAACTTAAGCTTGTTTTCTTCGGCATAACGGACAGTCTCTTCATAAAACGGCGTCATGTTGACGACTGCTCGGTCCGCTTCTGAGTTTACGGTAGCAGTTATCTTTTGAAGGTGGCCCGTTTGTTCTTTTATGTTCCTTTCAAGTGCATATGTGCTTACTCTCTCCCCACTTCTTTTTATTTCATCTAATTCATTTTGATATCGTAACAAAAGACCTTGATTCTCAGCAAGAGTACTCGCATAACGTTTCTCAATTATCCCGGTGCGCAAGGTGGCGATTGTCTTTGGTGAAAATAGATATTTGGTTTCGGCCGGAGAATAACCTTGTTCTTGGTAAAACTTTAGTGACTGTTGTTTTTCTAAAAAATGTGTCAACGTTTCGGTTGCTTGCTGCGTGACAACTCTTTGTTCCCAAGGCTGTTTTCCTTTTTCAGCGGTGATATTCTTTTTATTGGCTTCGGCGACGGTGGCGGCATGAGCGGCGGTTTTTTGATGTCCTTCGACCGCTTTTTGCTGTGAGGCCGCTTTGGCCGAAAGATTGTCATATTGTTCTGATAGAGCATTTTTGCTTTTTGATAATCTTTCTTGTATTTTTCCTTCAACTCTGGAGCGACCGCTGACCCAGGCGGCTATTTTATTTAAAAGGTTACGATTGTCCTGAGCCGCATCTATTTTCTCTATCTGATGAACAATTCTGGCAATCTCTTGATCTTTTGCCCCGACTTGTCCCTTGGTTTCTGATAGCTGTCCGCGAACGGTTTCAGCTGCGGTTGATGCCTGACTTTTTACCCCTTCTTGGCGATTGATAACATTAACAACTCGTTGCGCTGGATTAGGTAGACTTTTTCCTTCTGCCATAATTTAAATTAAATTATTTTTTTAGTCTCTTCCATTCTTGTGTCAGTTGTTTCTTTACTTTCTCAAGTTCTTTAGCTCCTTTTTTTGTCTCTTTTTGAACTCTTTTTAAAACTTTTTGGACGGCTTTTTCATACTTTTCTTTATCAATTTCTTCAACCTTTTCTTTTAACTGAGAAAGTTCTTCGATCAACCAATCCTTTACTTTAAAATAAATGTCTTTTGCTTCTTCATTTACCTCGCCATAAATTTCTTTGACTTTGGTATCAACTTCTTTTTCTTCCAGAAGTTTTTTCAGCTCTTGAACTTTTTTCACCACTATTTCGCGGTTTTCCTCACCGGATTTAGGCGAAAGAAAAAGGGCGGTAATTCCGCCGATAATTGTTCCAATAAGAACCCCTAAACCGAATTTTGATTTTTTATCATTCATAGATATATAAAAATTATAAAAGTTACAATTATTATAACTCCTTTTGTTTCCGTTGCCAATACTTAATATAAATCGCCCAAAATCTGATTGAGGAAAACAAACTAAAAACAAATCCCGGGAAGCCATCCAAAAAGCCGAGGTGACGGAAGTATGTTTTAAGAAACCAAACTATTGGCTTGACAAAAAAATAGTCAACAAATAGAGAAAACTTTTGGATTTTGGATTTTGGATTTTGGATCTTCTTATAGAGTTCTTCTGCATCAAACGTCGTGTAACGATCCCAACGGAGGAGATAACGGGAGAAGTTTGGGTCGGCATAATGAAGAATGGGATTCTTTAAATAACCAATTTCCAAATCACAAGAATCCAAACAATTTTTATTATTTAAATTCGAATTCCCAAACTTGTTTGAATTTTGATTATTGGACTTTGAAATTTGCTTGTTTCTTGAAATTTGGTTATTGGAATTTATTATTTTGACGTTTTCATGAATTCCCCTAAGGTCGAATCTGGCGTTTTCTTTTTTATAGAGTCTTAAAACATAATCCGGGTAGACGCCGCCTTTCATCAAAAAACGAGTTAAAAAGAAGTTTTTCCTCGGAATCCAGTACGCCACTGTTTCTAAACTTTTTAATTTTGAGTTGTAATTTTGAATTTTGAACTTTGAACTTTGAACTTGAAGAAGATTTGAAATCTCCATTTTCAAATCTTCTGATAATGCTTCGTCCGCATCCAGCTGAAGTATCCACTCCCCGCTGGCTCGTTCGATAGCCCGCTGTTTGTTGATGAGAAAATTGCGCGGGTTATCAGTATTAAACACCTTTGCTTTTGAACCGTATAATTTAGCAATTTCGGCCGTTCGATCGGTCGAACCAGGGTTAACAATAATCACCTCATCGACTAAATCATAGGCCGAATCTAGCGGATAATGGATATTTTTTTCCTCATTATAAGCAGGAATACAAAGAGACAGTTTCATTGTTTTATTATATAATATTTCCCATGACTCAAATCATAATCGATCTTTTAGCCACATTTACTCTTGTTTCTAATATATTAATGGCTGTTTTCTTCCTTACATTGATTTTTCGTATCAAGTTGCCGATTAAATATAAAAAAATTTTACTTAAAAATAATCTATGGCTGGTATTTTTAGTCTCGAGTACCGGTTTTTTGGGCAGTCTTTTCCTTTCAGAAGTCGCCAAATTAAGTCCCTGTATCCTCTGTTGGTGGCAGAGAATTTTCATGTATCCCCAACCTTTTTTGGCCGCCACCGCCCTTTATCGTCGGGAAAAAAGTATTGTCCCCTATTTATTAGTTTTAAACATCATTGGCTTGTTGTTTTCGCTTTATAATTATCTGATCCAGGTTTTACCCGCGGCCAAATTAGCTGCCTGTCAGATAGGCGGTTTCGTCTCTTGTACTGCTAACATCACTTACTATTTCGGTTATATTACTTTTCCTTTGATGGCCGCCACTGGTTTTTTATTAAATATAATTTTTCTTAGTTATGTTAAAAATCCTTTCCGCACCAAATAAGATTTTAGCTCGTTCGGTACAGCCGGTGACTGAAATCAATGATAAAATCAGAAAGCTGGTGACTGATATGGAAGAAACCTTAGCGGCACAGAATGACCCACCAGGAGTCGGTCTAGCCGGTCCACAGGTCGGTAAAAACTTGGCGATTTTTATCATTAAACCGTCAGAAAAAGCCAAAACCAAAGTGTTTATTAACCCAAAGATATTAAAATATGAAATGAGACAGGATCCGTCGTCAAAAAAAAGGAAGTCTGAATCCGTCAGACTCGAAGGCTGTCTCTCTATTCCTCGTATCTGGGGAGCGGTTGAAAGAGCCAACAAAATCCTTCTTGAGTATCAAGACTTAACCCTCCCGACCGCTTCGGTCAAGCGAGGATGGTTTCAAGGCCTTGAAGCCGTTATTATTCAGCATGAGATGGATCACCTATGTGGGGTTCTTTTTACCCAAAGAGTGATCGAACAAAATAGATTGTTGTATGAAGAAAAAAACGGAGAGTTGGAGAAAATAGATTATTGAACCCTAGTCTGGTTTTAGCTCTTTGGATTTTAGATTTAATTTGATCTTTGGATTTTGAATTTTGGGTTTCTCAGAAGTTGTCTCTTTTTTTGGTTGTCTTTTAGCTAAAACAATAAACGGTTTCTTGCTTTCTTCAATATCTTTCTTCACTCTTTTTAAACATTTCATGCAGAGTTTTACTCTTTTTACTTTTCCATCAATAATGGCATCGAGTTTCTGAAGATTGGGTTTAAAAATCCTTCTGGTTTTTGGGGCTCGCTTCTTCCATCGGCCTCCGGCCACGCCCCGATGATGGGTATGAGAACGACCGAAAAGAATTCCTTTTCCGCAATAAAAGCAGACATTCATAAGGAATTATGATAACATATATAAACACGTAAAGCAATAAAATTTCTAGTTCTTAATTTTTAGTTTTTAATCAATTTTTAATTCTTAATTGTTTATTAAACGTTTAAAAAATAAAAACTAAGAACTGAATAAAAACTTAGAACTAAAAATTAAAAATTATGATTAATTATCTATTCACCAGTCCTCTTCTTTTTATCCTATATGCCGTTGCCTTATTGGTGGCAATTACCATTCATGAATTTTCTCATGCATGGATGGCTGATTACTTGGGTGATCCAACGCCAAGACTTGCCGGCAGGCTAAAGTTAAATCCATTTGTCCATCTCGATATGATGGGAACGCTTTTCTTGTTTTTTGTTGGCTTTGGTTGGGGTAAACCCGTCCCTTTTGACCCCTATAACCTAAAAAATCCAAGAAAAGACGCCGCCTTAATCTCGGTAGCCGGTCCCATGTCAAATTTAATCTTAGCGTTATTACTTTCTTTAATATTAAAACTGTTTATATTTTTTAAGCTAATTTTTTTAGTTAATATTGCTTCTTTAATTTTCATTCCTATTCTTTATCTGAATATTATTCTGGGGATTTTTAATCTTTTACCCATTAACCCGCTCGACGGTTTTAAAATTGTCGGAGGCATACTCCCGGAAGAAAAGGCCAAACAATGGTCGGAATTAGAACGTTACGGTATTATTTTTTTATTATTCCTTATTATTCCCCTCGGCCAGTCGTCAATGCTGGATATGATCATTAGACCAATCATCTCCTGGATCCTTCACTTTCTTATTCCAGCAACAATTGGTGGAAATTTAATCTAAACTCAAAATTAAGCTGTCAATTAACATTCTTGATTTATTTATGGCGCCGCTGGTGTTGCTGAAGGGCTGGCTGAAGGGCTGGCGGTTGGCGTTGGTTTCTTAAGACAAAGAATATAGTCTTGGGTAGTGCAACCTTTACCTAGCATTTCTTTTATCTTATTACAATCCGTCTCGTTACATCCTTGTGTTTCGCTGGTGGCCGGCACTTCAACCGATTGAGTACCAGAGGGTTCAGCCGTCGGAACTCCCGTCGGCGCCACGGTCGGCATCGCCGCTGTCGGTTGATTGACAATTCGGGTGCTTACGGTCCAAGGCACTCCACCGTTATCATATTTGTGATCACCTATTCTGATTTGAAAATAATAGGTGGTATTAGGTGAAAGAAGAGTCAATTCCTGTTCGTGGCTCTTGGTGCGCGTCGACTCCGGCGCAAAAAAATTTAGTGCCGTTGGCGTTGTTCCATACTCAATTACCCCCTGAGTCTCAACACCGGTCGCCCAACTGATTTTGGCCGAGTTCTGGTTAACGTCAGAAACAACAACGTCTCTTGGTTCCATATCTGAGGCACGGGTAAAAACGTTAGAAAATAGTCTTAAACCCATAATTAGTAGGCTGATTGAAATGATAACGCCGATGACGATCGAAGCGATTTTTACCAATTTTGGATTATTCATACGAAATTTTCAAACGTTTGAAAATTATAACAATAATAGTCTCACCACTCCTCCTACTATCACTAACACTATTCCCCACTGTGACCATTTTACCATATCATCAAAGATGCCGCTCTTTGGTAGTTCGGTTGGGTTCACCGGCGTTCCACCGCTGCCGACTGTCACCGTCAAAGAGCCGTTGGCGTTACAATCCATGATGTTTGTCGCGTTAATATCGTCCTTAATCACTTTGGAAGAAGTGCAATCAAAAGAAATCGCACCCGAACCGTTTTTCAACCCTTTAAAAGTAATGGTCGCCACTGTGCCCGAACCGGTCTTTGAGGAGGCTGGATCGTCAACCATACCGGCGATATAGACTCTTCCTGAACTGATATTATTGGTTACGGTGGGAAAAAAACTGCCGGCGTCGACCGACTGAGCCTCGACAAGACTAGCGTCATAGGTGACATAAATATCGGTTGAAGAAATCTCATCACTGCCCGCATCGACGATAACGCCTACCGACAAAGTCCCGCCAACATCGACCGAAGCCGAGGTTTTATCAAACTTGAGCGAGGCGGCCGATACTTGGCCAAAAACTTTAGGCAATAACCAAATATAGGCAACCAATAAACAAAACAAAACTACCTTTTTCATTAATTAACATCAATCTTTAAACTATTTAACCGTGGATAGAAAACCTGACTGTTAACATCCACCATTAGACTCTTTTCTTTACCGCTTGATGACAAGATTGAAAAATCGAACTGACCGGCCTTTTTAGGCGTAAAAACCAACTCAATTAACCGACTATTGCTGAATATTGTCGGTTGATTAACTTGAAGTCTTTTATTTCCGGTTAAGACTAAACCATCAGTGTTTTGAAAAGTTTGTAAACCAAAATCAGGGCTAATGGAAGCCGCTTTATCAAAGGAAAAAGCGGTTTTATCATAGGCAATAAGAAAATCAAAACCGGTGATATTTTTTCCGTTAGAATCGCCTGAAATGATCAAACTCATTGGTTGACCGGCAGTAAAGCGATCTGTTCCGCTTTTGACGATTAAGCTAACCTGGCCTTTTTTTGGCTGGAAAAAAGAAACCTCGGATTTGCCCGAACCGTTTGAAGTAGAAACGGCCTCTTTTTGAATGGCTTTGCGTTTGTTAGCCATTATTAAAGCAATAATCGAAACGAAAATAATAATTAATAAAAAGAAGAGGGTTTTCTGTCTGGAAAACAAATTATTTTTCATAATATTCATAATAACTAATAATAGAGAAAAAGACAATGTTATTATTGTTCATCAAATCTAATAGACAAAGCGGCGATCACCAACGAATAATCTTGAGTGTCAACCACGCCATCAAGGTTAAGGTCGGCTTTCTTTAAAGTCTCCGGATCTGTCTTGCTTAGATTATTGGTCACTAAAGCAATATCATATGAGTTGGTGATTCCATCTTGTAGTGGCAAATCACCAACTAATAAGGTAATCTTTGAAAAATCGAGGTTGTTAACCTGTTCCTTTAAACTGATTTTGTCCACCTGACATCGGTAAGTACCAGGCAACGACTCGCTTGGCGAAAGATCACAAACTTTTTTTTGCAAATGTTTTGGCCCTTTAATAAATAAACTGTATTTTTCCGATAAATATTCGCTGGGAATATTAAGATAAACTTTACCCAACCAGAGACCGCTGGTATCAGCGGTAAAGCCACCACAGCCGGTAATTTTATTGCCGCTGTGCGAAACGGCATTAACGAATACTTTTAAACCATTTAAGCTCGGGTTCGGTCCTTTTAATACTCCTTGAAATCTTAGCTTTAAATCAAGGACAACACTGCCAGTAGCTTGACAACTCAGCTCGGGTGTCGGCGTCGGTGGTGTTGATATCGGTGGAACAACCGTCACTATCTCCGTTGGCGAAACACTTCCTGAGGGAATCGTGGTTGGACTAAGCGAAGGATTTATATCACAGACTGGTTTTTGTTTGACAACGCCTAAACAGAGAGCTCCTTTTTGTTCGTTGGCCGGCTGTTGATCTAGTTCCGTCGCCCGCAGGGCTTTGGTGACGTTGACGCAGGTATCTGAACCTTCTTGAAATAGATCTTTACAGCTCTGCAACATGGAATCATAGACATTTTTAAAATTATCGGTCGGGGTCATGTAAACGGTCATATAACGATAGACTATTTGGAGGGCCTTTGTCATCCCAATGCCAGCAATCGAACAATCGTTAAACTCTCCGCCCTGAACCATTAAATAGAAAGCCTTGCTGACAACACCACCATTAGTATGAACATCGCCATAATCGTTATTTGATTCGGCTGTATTAGAACAACGGTAATAATCAGAAAAAAGCCGGTCTGGTTGAGGATGAGAATAAGCGGTCGCTTTTGTCGGGTCATCAAGATAACGGATCACTCCCAAGATCGAGTCTTCACCCATAGTCCAGTTTTTGTCATCAAGGCCAACCGCCAAAATATCGGAGAGAGATTCGGCTAAGGCTCCGGATTGATAGGTATAGACAAGGTCGTTGTTGACACCGTGGGTAAACTCATGAGTCATAATATCTTTGGCAATCATACCGTCGCAGACAAACAAAAAATTATTTCCCCAGTTCCACCAAGCATTGGGACAACTACTGCCGTTAATATGAACAATGGAATTGATGGGAGAATCGTTATTATCATAGCTTTTTCGATCAAATTTGCTAAGGTAGTAGTTATAGATTTCACCCAACAGATCATAACCGTTGTCGATATCAGCGTCTCCTGTGGCCGGATCTCCCTCACCCCTAGCCAGCTTTACTTGATTGCCTGAAAATGTCCGATAGTCATAAATATATCTTGCTAAAGCTGCGTCGATTAGATTTTCTTCATATATGACTTCTCCTGTTTCTAGATCAACAAAGAATTTTTTGGCAAAGGGTGCCTTCGTCAGGTTTTGAGAACTGATGGAAACGGCCAAAACCAGATAATTTTTGTCATCGCTGCCGATCCCTAAAATTTTTTTATTGAAGATAAGTTTTTCGAAGCGGTCGATGTTTAAATCTCCATCTTTGATTTCCTGATTGGCTTTTTCCATAGCTTTGGCCTTCGCCGTTTCTTCACTGATTAAGGCGGCCGGAATCTGAGAATCATCGATGACGCTCCCCTGCAGACCATAGAACTGACCGTTTTCTTTCAAATGCATCTGGACAAAACTTCCGTAGACCGGCAACTGATCGATCCTTTGCTGATAAAAAAAATGAAGCGATTGGTCATTATTTTCCGTTATTTTTCTTACCAAGAAAAGTTCCTGATTAATCGATTTTGGCAAGATGGTAGCTACTTGATTAGTTTGTTTTAACTGAATATCTTTATTGAAAAAAGCCACCATGCCAAGATGGGCTTCATCCGAATCGAGGGAATAAATTTTATCTTTTCCGAACAAGGAAAAAAAATTCAGATGGCTTTGTTTGATAAAGACGGAAGCCGGCGTTAAGGCTTGATCATCGATTAAAGCCGGTTCAAAAGCGGCCCGACTTTGGCTCTGATAGTGATAATAAAGATAGGAAGTGGCTAAAAAAAGACTGACTAGACCAACAATCAGCAGAAAAAACAGCCGGCTGAATTTACCGATGTACCAGTCCACGACTGAAGTCGGGACGGTACAGGGTTTCGCACTCGGAAATCCTGTTCGGGCTGATGCCCCGATTGTAAGCTTGGGGAGTGCTTTACTTTTTAAAAATAATGATTTCGATGCCATTGTCGTTAATTTTATCTAAATGAAAACCGTAATTAAACTGGGAAAATTCATTGATTATCAGTCCGGCGATGCCGCCTTCTTTAAAGGTGAATTCTTTTTTTTGGTTATCTTTAGAAAGAGAGATTTTGGCCGATGACAGGCAATCAAAGCAGTGAGAATCAGGAGGAGTTAGGTCTACTAACTCGACTGTCAACCCTTCTTCTAATAATAGAGGTTTGTTTTTAATCAGTGTCGTTTTCTTTCCAATATTGATCGTCAACGGCTGGACCGGGCCCAAAATATCTTGGTTTTGATCAGAGATTAAATTAGAATCTTTAGTACTGTCTTTTTGCCAGTCTATCTTTAAATTAGCCTGACCGCTGGCGACGGCTTGAAACTCAAGCCTGACTAAGGAGGTGTTTTGAAAGGGGTTTTTTGTTTTAACCGTCGGCCTTAACACGCCGGTAATCATCAATTTACCAACGCTTTGTTTTTTATAAATATCAAAGTCTTCCAAAAGGTTTTTAACTTCTTTCAGGGTTAACTTACCGGCATCATAGGTTAAAACCAAATCATAGCCGAGGACATGTTGGTTAACCGAGTCGGCCAATAAATTAATGGTAACCTGATCGTCTAAGCTAACCGTCGCGTCAGTTAAGGGCTTGAGTTTAAACCAACCCTGACTTTGTATAACTGATGCGGTTGGTGCCTCTGTCGGTTGAGAGCGAATTTTTGTCCTACTACTGGATTTTAAGAAAAAAAATAATATTAAAAAAACAACTAACAGAATTAATATGATTAAAAGTGTCTTTTTCATTTTAAAAACCTCGTGGCTGTTTTAATATCAAATTCTCTTAAAAAATTAACATATTCGAATACGTCTTTTTTTATACCCCAGTAGCATTCGCTACGGGGCCAAGCCTGCCAATGCGAAAAAGTTGTGCAACTTGCACGATCTCAATGATGCAAGTGGCCGATAAAAAAATCCGTATTCTTCACATATTAATCAAGCGGATTTAATATTACAGACCGCAAACTCTCAACAAATTAAGGTGGATAAATCTTTTATTTTGCAGTTCGGGATCGGAAACACCCAGACAACCGGCCGAAGCGGTACACCAACTCATCGACGAGAAATAGGCGTCATTAAGATTGCTGGAATAGTTGCTCATACCGGTGGCTTGGATCGCCAGATTGGCAGTCGTCCCAAAATAAACCTCTTGATCAGTTTTATGAAGATCCTGAGCTAAAAAGTCATTAACATTGATCGTACCGCCTATTAACAACGGTTTTGACGCTTGATAAGTTAAGATAGCGCTGTTGTGAGTCTGTGACTGGCTGAGTAAAGAAAGAGCGACGGAACTAACCGGGCTGGTTACTCCATTACAGCTGATAAAAGAAACCGAGGTGTAGACCGGATAGGTCGATCCGTCTCGCAAAAGGTCGCCGCTGGCTCCGGGACCGGTAATGGTTGGATTGAGGATAATGTTCAAATCAGGCGGCGCTGTTGGTTCGGGCGTCGTTGGTGCGGTGGTGGTTACGGTGGTAGGAACACTGGTGGGCGTCTCGGTTGACTCACCTTCGTCGGTGCGGATTGATAGAGCGGCAATGATTAAGGAATAGTCTTGCGTATCAACGATCCCGTCAAGATTAATATCGGCCAACCTAATGGCATCGGCGTCAGTTTTTCCCAAGTTGTTACGAACCAATGAGGTATCGTAAGAATTGACTATCCCATCCTGTTCCGGAAGATCGCCGGCCAAAAGAACGATTCCTGAAAAATCTAAATTATTGTCTCCGGCACTTAAAGTGATTTTGCCCTGGTCACAGTGATAGGTACAGGGATAGGTTTCGCTGGGATTATTCTGACAGATCTTTCTCTGGAGATGCTTGCCGCCCTTTACTAATATATAGTAACCCGTACCGGGCGGGATTTGATCAAAAACCATTGGTGTGTTTGGAGTCCAGTTACCTTCATCGTTAGCGACAAACATCATATTGCTGACGGTTTGTTTGTTGTTATCTTTGACAACGGTGACGGTGACGCCGATTTTATCTAAGCCATCTGCGGGTTTTGCCAATATTCCCTGAAATTTAAGCTTTAGATTGAGTTTGACGCCGCCATTGGGAGGATTTGTTGGTTCTGGAGTTTCGTTGGGATTAGTGGTTGCTGTTGGAATCGGTGAATTTACGGTCCCATTGACGCTAAAATCAGAAGCAGCGGTGATCTCATTGGCTAAGATGGTTCCGTCGCTTTTTAGATAGTAAAGTTTACTTTCTGAGGCATTCAGATTGACGGTGGCCGAGGCGCTTGAAATAACGGTAAAGGTTAAGTTAACTAGATCGGTAGTTGTCTGGGAAGTAATCAACTGGCCGGTGGCCGTCGAGATTTCTCCCTGTAGTCTGATTTCGCCGTCTTGGTTTATCTTGGCTAGGTCGGCGTTGGTCTGGCCCAGGTCGGCGCTGACCGCGCCCAGTTTATATTCAATATTTTTCACCTGGAGTTTGGTTTTGTCAAAACTCATTTTTAATATATATCCGACGACATTCATGTCCAGAGATGGTTTGGCGTTTATCGTTGATGAAACGTCTTGATTGACGCCGGAGGACGCCGATGAAGGATTAAAGTCAAAAGTGACTGTTTCGCCGGTCGCTTTTGACTTGAAAGGATTAACCCCAAAAAATCTAAGACCCAGGTAAAAAGCTAACAAACCTATCAGAACAAAGATAATAATTTTTGACTTTAGTTTTTTCTTCATTAATTATTGACTGGTTAATGTCTTAATAATTATGTTCCGGTCGGCATTGCTGACGAGGTTGTCTCCGTCAAAGTCCGGGTTGACGCTGGGCGGAAGTTTGCGGCCGACGACACCTGAGATATAGTATAGGTAATCGACCGTGTTGACGGTACCACTACCATCGCTGTCGCCTTTAGCCCGCAGGGATAAGCACCAATGGTTTCTGTCAGTAGCCGAGGGAGTGGCGGTGAAAAGATCGTCTGTTAATCCACATTTTAAGGGTTTGGTATAACTGATGCCCGAGCTGGCCGGATAATAATCAAAATCGCACTGGGCGGCACAGACTTTGTCGGTTTTACACTTGCAGTTTGGATTGATGGTGGGTGGGGGTGGTTCCGTTGGCTCAATGGTTGGTGGAACGGTTGGTGGAACAGTGGGAGGCACGGTTGGTGGAACGGTTGGTGGAACGGTTGGTGGAACGGTTGGTGGAACAGTTGGTGGAACAGTGGGAGGCACGGCTGTGGGAACCGAGGTTGGCACGGCCGACGGACAGGGATGATCACAACCACAATAGTAACATGTTTGACCCTCACTACAACACTCTGAACCACAATCTATCCAGCCGTCCCTAGGACATAAACCAGCGCAAGGTCCTGACGGAAATAGAGTACAAGGGGTACACACACACCAACCTGGGCTTATTTCGTCACAAGATGAAGTTGGTAGACACGCTGTGTCACAATAATCGCAATTAAAACCATAGACTTTTTTTATTCCACCCGGCCAAATATTAATTAGCAGGAAAAAAAAGAAAAAAACAAGCAACGTTTTGATGAAAAAATTTTTTTTCATATCACCTTTAACAACTAATTTTATTTTTTATTAATATAATAGAAACCAAAAATCGACAGACCAAAGGCAACTATTATCAAAACTGTATTTAAAGTATTAACATTCATTTTATTTTCTTCTTAAATACCAATAGTAACTAAAAAGACCAAAAACAAAGATTATTATATAAGCCAAAAAATAATAAGTATCAAAGTTTTCCTTCATTTTAAAAAATCCAGTGAAACTTGTAAAAAGAATCCTGACCCAATTATTGCTATCATTAGCCTTAAAGAAAAAAGGTGTTGATTTTCAACACCAGTAAACATTGGTGTCACCGCTCCTGCCGCTAACAAAACTAAAGCTAAATTATTATAAAATGTTGCCAGATTTTCTTTTTGTTTATCATTTAATCTTTTCATATCACCTTTAACAACCTGAATAATAAGAAACTGATAAAATAGAATAATACTACCTGAAAAATTGGCAAATATAAAGAGAGAAATATGGTGACGATCGCCAGAATGAAATAGGCTTCGTTATGGATCGAAGGCAGAAGCCCTTTGGTCATCAGCATTAGAATCATCAAGGTTAACAGCACCCGCTTGTCAAACCACCACAGCGGCCAACCAAAAGCCCAGGCCAGACCGACCAAGACGGCTGCCAAGATTAAAAAAATTTCTTTAGTGTCAAAATAAAATGGACCGATGTACATATATTTATTCTAACTGAATTTTATTTTTTATTTCATCTAAAAATTTGTTTATATCATCTATGTCTTTCATTAAAGTCTTGTATACATCTTCAAAATTAACTTTTCCATATTCATGGGCAAGAATATTACGAAATCCACTCATACTTTTCATTTTAAATGATATTTCTTTAGAAATTAAACCATTTGCCTCTGCTAATATCTCAAAAACTTCTCCATAAGTTCCTGGTTTTCTAAGATCTGCATACGAGATGACTGCCTCGGCAAAATCTATCGTAGCCTGACATAAAAGATATAGATACCGTTCTACTGCTCCATATATTATTTCATCATTCTGAATTTTTTCTTTTTCATATTTCCTAAGAGGCTTTAATATAGCAAAGTATTTTTGAATCTGGCTTAATTTCCTTTTTAAAATGTCTACGTTTGTCATAAATTATGGTGCCTTGAAAAAACTTGAAAATCAAAATACTCATTAAGAATCTGTGGTTCAGCAATTATCTTATAAGGTTCTACATTATAGATAAGTTTTCCTCTAATCGCCTGATATTTTAAAAGTGATCCAACATCATCGTTAAGAATGACTATATCCACTTGATTGGTCTTGAGTAATGAAGTCAATGTTCCATTTAACTCAAGTAAAATATTAAATCTTCGCTGTTTTGGTATTTTTTCATCAAAATAAACAGCAAAATCATAATCACTCATTGGTCCGGCTTTCCCTTCAGCTCTGGAGCCAAAAAAATAAACCAATTTTATTTCCGGATATTTCCCAAAAACTTTTTTTGTATCGAAATATAATGGACCGATGTACATGATAAAAATAGAGATCAATCAAATTAATAATATCTTAGTTTGTTTGTAAATTTCAATAGTTTATTTAAACATCTCGGCTACTGGTGCCGGCTGACCTTGAGGTACCTTGACCTTAATAATTTTTCCGTCAATATTAAGCTGATACTCGACATAAACGACTTCGTCTTCTTTGATCAACGTATAGCTTGTGTTTCCTTTGGTCTTGGCATACACTCCCGGCGCGATCACCGAAAAAGGAACATCTTTTAGCGCTTTTTCTGGAGAAGGAGTAAAAATAGTTATCGAGGCAAGATAGGTTCTAACCGACCGGAAAGGATGGGTAAAATTTTCCGCCAACTCCGTTCCAAAAAAAGGATTGATTCTTGGGCTGTGGGCTAAAAACACCCGCCGATCACAAAAGCTGCTGATCAAGAAACTTACCGCCAAAACCAGTATTAGTTTTAGATAAGATTGAATTTTTGTCATGTTTTTTTAATTAGAACAATCGTCATCATCATGTTGAACACCTATGCTAATTCCACTGCTGTCTGAATTTGGGTCAACAACTTTAACATCTGAAAAATAAGCGAAAATTCCGGTTGCTTTTTGCACATTAATCTGCGCATGAATCACGTATACTTTCCCTTTTTCTAATTCCATAGTCAAAAATGTTGCGCTGCTTGTTGTTTTTGGAGGATTAAAGTCTTTTTTATCTAAAACCGTCCCATCATCCTGTAATACTCCTACCCCGGCAATTTTTCCTCCTGTCTCAAAACAACTTGGGGAAAGTTCGGAGAAAACAGTAATGGAAACATTTGTATTTTTCTTATCGTATTTCGTTATACATGTGTTATCATCTTTACAGTCTCCGGAGTAATTGGTGGTATTTGCCTCATTTACTTCTTTACATCTCATTATACAGTTACCATTATTGTCTTTATTATTGCTAACATAGAAATATCTTTTTCCATCTACTGACTCACCAAAATATCCTTTAGGAGCAGAGCAACTACGTTCAAAAGCTTGGGGATAGTTTAAAGTGTCACAATTTCCGCCTGAACAACTTGTAGTATCAATACATTTGTCTTGGGCGGATGATTGACTAGATAAGGTTGTAAATGGTAGAAGGTTTTCACCTATAGCTGTTTGCACCGAACCTGAACTACCTATATATTTAACATAAGCATTATAACTGTAACTAGTATTCTGTGTTAAACTACCTATTTGCTTACTAAAAGGCGTTGCTATAGTGTTGGTTTTAAACTCTCTTCCGTTTAAAATAACACCGGTTTCAGTTATCTTAACACCTTGGCCGATTATTTGATAGGACCCATTTAAAACCGCCGAATTAATGGTGACGTTGCCAACTTTTTCGGTGGTCACTTCGACTGAACCGCCGGCTGGAGGTGGGCTTGGCTCACAACAATATTCTTTTAGATCAGGTATAATAACGCAATTTCCGTTTAATAACAGTTGATAAAAATAAGTTTCACTACTTCTCTGATAATAAATATTTTTATTAAGTGAAAAACCCTGGTCGCAAGTAAAGCTGGTAGAGTTAGAACAAGCCTGTTCGTTCGCAGCCTCGCAATTAGTATTATCCGGAGGAGGAGCGCCGGAGCAACACCAATCTTTTATTCCTTTTTTAGTGTCCGACAAACCATCACAATTTTCATTCTTATAAAATTGCGTTGCTTTATCCTTTCTTCCATAAAATGAATAGTAATTTTTCGAAACTTGCTGTCCACTTTCACATTGACTTGAAAAATCTGTACAAGAACTACTATTACATGTTTGTCTCGAACAACTACACCAAATTGTTTGTAAGTCAGTGAAACTGTTATAATTATTTCCAGAGCAGTTGCCTCCCTCATAATAGATTCTCCCATCTTCATTGAAACGTGAGTCATAAGAATATACATTTTTTGAGTTTTTACAATTATCTGGACATTTTATGGCACCAGAACAAGTCTCTGAAGGGCTTACTTCCGGCGGAGGATTTTGCTTACAAGCCTCATCAGGCGACGTATAACCATCTTTTGAACAGTCTGTGTTGCTCGATGGGAAATATTTATAGGTGGCCGAGGTGCCGGTACCGATTTTTTTCAAATTATATTTTCCATCTGATGCCGTAGGACAACTGTAGTCCGTCGCAGTACAGTTTTCGCCACCTCCCCCACCGCTGTTACAGGCGGCTGATACATAACAGCCTTCGGTACTATTAGCCCAGGTAACGCCACTAGCTGGACAGGGAACCAGCGCCCCAGTGCATGAGGTAGTATTGTTATACTTCATGACAAATTTTTGATCTGCATGGCAGCCGCCAATACCGCAGTTGGTAGAAATGGTGCAGCACTCTACCATATGCGGCGTGGGAGTATTTGGAGGAATAGGAGTATTTGAAGGAGTGGTTGGTGAGTCGTCAGCTGTCCCGGGACATCTGTATTTGTCATTTTTACATTTCGGACAAGGCGTTGTTTCTCCACATTCTCCAAAACAACGATTAGCTATACTATAAGTACAATTAACTGTTTCCGCTTTTGTCGAAGTTATCTGGGGCTTTTTGGTAAGGAAAGTTGAAACAGCACTGGTAATCAAGAGAAAAACCATTGAGCCGATGGCAATAATCGTCGCGATTTCACCTTTTTTCATAGGGATTAGGGATTAGGGATTAGGGATTAGGGATTAGGGATTAGTTTGTCAACTAACTATTTCCTATCCGCTATTCCCTAGTCCCTATTCAACGAACTTATAAGTTTATTTAACATTTTCATTATTTCTTCAAGTTTACTATTTAATTCTTCAAAATTATCTGTATTTAGAAACTTTATTTGTAATGCTATTCTTAACTGAGTTTCTAATTCTGCTCCTGAACCAAAAGCAATTTTTAAAAACTGAATATATCCTTTATGTCCTCTGCTATGTCCCTCGGCAATATTAGACGGAATAGAGACTGCAGATCTTCTTATTTGAGATGTTAAGCCATAAAGCTCAAATTTCGGAAAAGTTTCTGTGATTTTATAAATAAAAGTGCAAAATTCTACTGATTTTTGCCAGACAATCAGTTCTTTATAAGACTTCATATCCATTCCCTAACCCCTATTCCCTATTCCCTAACTTATATATAATGTATATTATAGATAGAACAAATTCAATACTAAAAAAACTCATGTTTGTTATTTGTTTTTCAGTATAAACAATAACTATGCTGACTAAGTTTACTATAAAATTACGAATAATTATTGCTCTAATCATATCTTTAACGATCGTAAAATCTTATGTTTTTTTTGCGGAAAATCCTCACGCTTTGCAAATTCAAGGGCAAAAAATCAAGACGGCTTTGTCACAGATTAAACCGCCAAAACTTTCTTTTAATCTCGGCTACCAATCAGCCAGAGTCCCGACCACTCCGCCGTTTAATAAAAATAATTCTAATAATTCTAACAATCCATTACCAACAATGGGGTTTGACCAACTAACAAACCCCCCACCCGGCCAAAAAACTACCCCTGTTCCAACCGGCGTCTTCTATTCAACTCCAACCAAATCTCCAGGAATACCAACCAATACTCCCCGACCCCAACCGTCATCGACGCCAAAACCGACCGCCACCCGGTCCCGCTCCCAATTACTTCATACGTCAGACCAGGATCAAGCTTGTGGGAAATTTTCCAAGACGTCGGTAAAAGAGAGTGTATTCCAGCCGCTCTTCTGATGGCTTTTAAAACCGAAGAAACCGGAGAGAGATTCAAAAATGACAGTGCTTCAACTATACAAACTTACAATACCTTTGGCTGGTGGAAAACCGGCGCTGGTGACCCATGTTACGGGTTTGGTTATCATAGCCAGACAGGAATTGTTCCATCAGACAGCGTCAAGGCCGGGACAAAATGCGCCGGCGCCGTCGGCAACGTCAGCGACCTTGGAATTATGGGTTTAATTCAAATATCTCAATGGGAACAAGATGTCTCCAGAAAATACAGCATAGAGACATTGCCCAACAATATCGATCGACGCGTCCTTTTTGATAATACTGTTATCTTTGCCATTATCACCAAAAACCGGGTGGGTAATGCCGCCCCAGATGACTGCGACGACTGGCCGGATGATGTGGTGATGCTGGCCGCGGAAAAACACCATGGCAGCTGCGAGTATAACTACGGCAACGGCAAAGCGGGAAACTACTGCACCGAGGTTCTGAATCTGTATAAACAATATAAATGAGTTTATAAAACAATCCATGCCTTTTGGCAACCGAAGCGGTTGCCAAAGGTTGGCAGCATTAATAAATCATATTATCCAAGATTGACTCGTCGATCACCACTACCCCCGGTCTCCCCTCACCCGTATTGTATTTATTATTGGAAAGTCCCGACGGGATCTGAATAAAAGAGTTTTTGGAAAGGTCGGTTATCCAGTTGAGATTTTTCCAGCCTTTATAGCTATAACTATATTTTGACAGAACATTAACCCAGTCGTTTTTAGTGGCGCAGTCGATGATCATCACCCGGCCGACAAAATAGGGCGCCGGGTCGGCCGGATTGTCTATACCAAATAAATATTTAATTCGCCAAAGGTCCTTGGGCGTCCTGGTCGCGCCAAAACCGATCACTTTTCCAGTCGCCTTGGCCTCTTCCGGACTCATATCCGATTGACGCTCCATAAAATGATCGCTAATAAACTGCTTCGCTTGGTCGATACTAATCCCTTTATTGTTATGAATAACGTCGGCGACGACATTGTAGCCGGTCGCCTGCTCGTCACCATAATAAGTCGACCAACCAAGACCTTTATCAACAGGCGTTTGGTAAAATTCGTCGACCGGACAACCAGAGGTGGTGTTGTTATAACACCCGATCTGAGGAGGATTATTCACCATAGCAATAATTTTGCTGTAGTTTATTTGTTTTATGGTCGGCGTAGGAATCAAAGTTTGTTTTTGAGTTGGACTGGGAATGAAAGTTGGACTAGGAATAATGAAGGTCGGACTGGGGATAAAACCAGTAACGGAGGGGTAGATAGACGTCGGAAATGGCGAGGGGATAACTGAAGGAGTTATCGTTGATTGAACTGACGAGGGAATGATCGAAATAGTCATGGATGGTCGAGGTGGCAAGGTGACAAAAGAAATTGTGGAAGATATAATAATGGAAGGCGTTGTTGTAGGTGTCCGATCAAAATGAACTGGCTGGGGAGAGTTGAGCGTTAAGGAAACTTTAACTTTTTTAAAACCGGCAACCAAGTTGTTACCGGCGGCTGAGAAATAACTGCGGACCATACTGGCGGTGGGAAGAATCGGTTCACCTTTAATAAACCCGGGCAGTAATAAAATAATGAAGTACGACAAAACCAAAGACGCAATTATCTTTATTCGCGGATTTTTCATAATCATATTTTATTTTATAATCTTTTGCTTTCAAATTGCAAAAAATAATACTTAGTAGGTATCACGAAATGAAATTTTTTGACTTTTTCCAATTTGACATTTAAAATTAATGCTTTATAATACTTTCTATGTCGATCCCAAACAAACCAACTACCAAAATCTCACTCGACGATCTGCCTGACCTTTTAACAGTCAAAGAAGTAGCTGATATACTGCGCGTTTCGCCACTCACCATTAAGCGCTGGGGCAAACGGGGAAAACTACCGGCAATCCGCATCAACTCCCGCGGCGATCGAAGATATCGAAAACAGGTCGTCCTCAAGCTTCTCGGAGTACAAGAAGAAAAATAAC
>Ga0210057_1003138_pt1 | contig 22956 bp, 17 predicted proteins | sample CryGeyCG2114_010_2_FD_183968 | JGI IMG/M metagenome (GOLD analysis project Ga0210057, IMG submission 183968) | Groundwater microbial communities from aquifer - Crystal Geyser CG10_big_fil_rev_8/21/14_0.10 (SPAdes) (version 2) | ecosystem: Environmental > Aquatic > Deep subsurface > Groundwater ...
TTTATATCGCTTTGCGATCGGTACTCAGTAATATCTATTCCTGTGTTGTACCAGATCACCGGGTATCCTGCAGTACGCGCGATAACATACCTGATAACCAGTTGTTCCGTAACAGATTGGCCTAACCACCCCGGTTTCCCGGCATCATCAGAATAAAACATAATATGGGCTCCACGTCCTCGTTCTGCCAGTATGTCGAGCCGTTCTTCAAACCGCTGCCAAATCGCAAGATCAAACTGATGGTTCTGCCAATTACCGTCAAATATGAAATCATATCTTCCTCCGAACTGTCCGTATTCCTCAAGAAGTCGCGTCTCCATAATGTGCAGATTGTTCGTTTGCATAAAATCAGCTACTTGAGTAAACCGTGTAAGAGTTGCCGGCTCACTAAAAAATTCAGTACGGGTAGCAATAGGTATTACATAAGTACCATCGGTGAACTTCCATTTCTTGGAATTACTGAAATCTGCCTTCAGCATTCCTGGAAGCCCGGATTCTATTACGCTGATCGTGCCTGTCTGGTTATGTAATTCAGGATCAGTGGACAAGGTTGTGTATGTCCACGCTCCTGTCAAAGTCGGCATAAATCCTATTTTCCAGGTATTGTTGCCATCGTAATAACCGGGAAGCGTAATTTGCGTTCCGGATTGAGTATGAGTAAATAATCCGTCAACCTCAAGTTCAAAAGGATTTCCCGAATAGGTCGTATTGGTAAGACTCACTATATATCGCTCCCATTTTCCTACGGTTTCTCCAACATCAAACCTCCCCTGTATGGTATTCCATGAATCATTTCCCCCTGTGCCCGTAAATACGAGCGTGAAATCTTTGCCGTCTGTACTTGTCCACTTGTTTGAAAAATTCCAGAAGAAGGTACTGCCAAACCCTTCCCAGTTATTAGTGTACAAAACGGTCTTCCACGGACCCCAGGGATTATCTGACTCGAACATACCCATATTTCCGGCAAAGCTTACGGTGTGTTCGGTAGTTAATATATATTTCTGAAGACCGGCGTTGTAAACAACACTCATATTCCATCCCACTCCATCGGAGTCTTGAAACACGGGATGTTTTTGGGATACTGTTCCCCATATTGGGTTACTAGAACTGTCAAGGCCTGAAAAGAATTCATAACTGTTAATATTGCTAGAACTTGAGATATTACCAATTTCTGAAACGGGAACCCTTGCCAGGTAAATAATGCCCGGCTTGTGAACCGTCAGCGAAGAAGAATCCTGCATGTCAATAAAATAGTGATAAACATATCCGGCGACTTGTGCGGGCTGACCGGTATGGTCCTGTCCGAAGTTTAGAATGGTGGGCATAATCAAGTTAGAATCAAGATTTTTAAAATCCCATACCGATTTAGTCCAGGTTCTGCCTTTGTCAGTAGACTTTAAGAGCTGTGTATTATTGTAACTCGTCGTATTTGATCCCGGCCCCCACCAGGCATAGAGTATGCCGTTTACAGAGATGATGCCGTACGATTTACCATCCATGCCGGCTGAAGGAGAACTACACCCTGAAGACTGAACACCACCCATAACATTGCATCCGTTGTAGCTATCCCAATTTCCTTCTACACGGGCAAATCCTAAACTTACCCGCCCGTTGCTGTTATCTCCATCAAATCCTCCCCCGTCTCCCCAGCTGGTATATTGATGTCCATCATCTGCCCACGTAATCGGCCAGTTGTCAGATCCAGGCGCTAGTCGAACGTGAGTATTGGTGTCAAAAGTAACGTTGGTAATCAAATCGCTTTGAAGATACGGAGAAGCCGCTAGAACGGGTTTGGGAAACAGGTATAACAAAAATACAAATAGTAAGGTAACTACACTACTTACCAATATTATTGATATAAATAAAGGTTTATTTAAATATTTTATATGCATACGCTTTAGTCACTTAACTAAATATTATATTTATTAAGCTAATTACATCCAGTAAATCTACTTTACCATCCCCCGTTACATCACTCCCCTGCAATCCACTCGGGTTAAATATCTCGTTTATTAATATTATTATGTCTTGTATGTTTACTGTATTATCTGCATTTAAATCCCCGGTTATTGCACCAGAAGTTCTTGTTAAAAGTAATACACTGTCTGCACTAAATAGTGAAGATATTGTTTGAGAGGATCCCCCTGTAACTGTCCCTTGTGTCTGTTCTGTCCCATTTGTCGGATCAAACCAGAGGACATCGAATTGGGTTCCGGATGAAACACCTGAGAGGTTAATGGTTATAGCTCCTCCATCTTGGTCATAGACCAAATACTCTTGTCCTGGGATTCCTGAAGCAATCTGCTGGTTTGCACTTGAAACAAGACTGTTTAGTTGCTGGTATTGACGGTAGTTCGTTTTTGAGTAGAAAAAATCGAACATACGTTGAACTTCTACTTCTCCTGTTCCGTTAGGTGAAGGAGGGGATCCGTTCCATTCAGAATACAAGGGCATTACCCCAGCCATCATAATCCCCCACGCAGCTTTTCTCACTTCTGCGGCATTTTGAGGTTGTCCATACGACCCGCTTGTCCGTTCCCAAATGTCTTCGCTTCCGATAATGGGTTGATTTACAAACGGTGCTCCGATGCCTCCCACACCATCACACGCTCCCTGTTTCTGACCATTTGTACGGGAATTGCCTGCAAATATTGTGCGGGATTGCCTTTGTCGCATGGAAAACCCGAGCCAACCGGTAAAGATGCTTTGTGAGCAGTCATGAATAGACATCTGTCTTTTCCACGGATCGTTATCATATACAAACTGCATTATCTGATCCGGCATAGTAATATCTGTGCTCCAGATATCGGTCCATTCCCAGGTAGGACTCCAGCCCATGAAGTTATAAAAGGGTGCAAAGCGTGCAACCCAATATTTTAAAAACACCTGAAAATCTGAATAAGCATACTGCTCTCCCTGATATATCATACCAGCAAAATTAATCACATAAAGCTTATTATCTTTGGCTAGTTTCAAACCCTTTTCATACGCGTTCCACGCAGGAATATTAAACCGTTTAGTATCAGTAGAATTTAGCCACCAAGACTCCTGCCAAAGGTTGACTTCAGTTTTTTTTCTGCCGATCAACCCATCACCCATAATAAAGTTATAACCAGGATCTATGGCTCTTGTCTGAATATTATTTAAATACCAGTCAATATCATTTACAATTGAATGAGATGGTGAATAGGCTGCCATAATATGCATGTCATACCCCCGCCAGTCAAATGGATTCCCGCGCGCATCCTCAAAGTACCAACTATTATCAGTGGCAACTTTCAAAGGTCCGGGAAGTCCCGTATCAACAACACTGAATGAACCTGATCCTCCCGTTGGTTTATTTGGAGAAGAACCAGTCCAATCATACGTATAACTCCATGTCCCCACCTCATCCGGCATGAATCTGAGTTTCCATACGTTTCCCGTTTGACCTCCATTTCCATCTCCATCATAGAACCCGAAGAAGTTCGTTTGTTTTCCTGATGGCGCGGTAAATGTCGCTTGAAGTTCTATTTCGTTAAAATCAAAGGGATTGGTATATAAGTTGGGGTTGGTTACTGAAGTTTCAAACAGACCGTAGAGGGGAGATTTTGTGATATATAGCACCCAGTCACTAGTATTAGGAGTAGTAACTGTCCGTACTGATCCTCCTGACAAACTACCATTACTGGTTACTGCTCCTGTCCTTGGGTTAAGCCATGAGGAAAAAAACGTGTCTGCTGTTCCCGTTAAATCAACTGTGATGGTACTTCCGCTTTCACTGTAGATGATATATTCATTTCCGGCATCAGCAAGGGCGAATTTGCCAGGGTTGACCAGCTCATTGTGGGACTGCATATTCCACCACCGGGTGGTATCCATAAAATCATTGAGGATTTTTACATAGGGAAATCCGCCACCGTCACCATATTGAAAAGTCCCATTATCTCTGAACTGTTCGGCATAATTTCCCTGCCCTGCTGCCATCGCTACACCCCACATACATGGACGGACTTGCTCGCCGGTGAGTTTGCCGTCGTCAGGACCTTCCCAACAGACTTCTTGAGCAAATGCCGGCATGGTCAGATTTTTAGGAATTGTACCATTAGCCACTGCAGCACTCCCTGCCGTACCTGCCGAATACTGATGTGTATAATAGTCAAACCAGTTGCTGCTGCCGTTTGGTTGGCGATCATGGATTGTCATGACATGATTCCACGGATCAATGCTTTTAACATAGGTACCGATGAGATTTGGTACGGTAGGATCATTATTCCAGAATTGTGGTTCATGCCATTCCCACGCAATATTCCATGTTGTATTCCAGTATGGTGCAAGCCGGGCAACATAATTTTTAAGCATGATCTCCCGCTTTGTTTGATCAGCTATTTGATCTCTGATAAAACTTGTTCCGCTTGTTTGTGGATTGACGACAAATCCGTCAAAGCTATACCAGATTGTTTCATGTTGAGCAAGTGCTTGCAGAACCTGATCTACTCGTTTCCACGCTTTCAGATCAAGTACGGTTATATCGCCTGATGAAGAAGAAACAGTCTTTAGTGGGAAAAACGTTCCGTCATACTGACCACCTGGTTTAAAGTTGGTCAGGTCGGGAGCAAGTTCAATAGCATTCCATCCTTGGGTTTGCGTGAACGGATTCTGGTAAAACAGTGTATTAATAACGTTGAATCCATATGTTGAGTTTCGACCAAAATACGTATCAAGATCAGCTTGCCATAAAACATCTTTAGCAGCAAAAACATCTGCATAATAATATCCCTTAAAGAAAAAATGATCGCCGTTTTCATAAATAAACCATTTGGGATTATTTGGGTCAACTTTTAAAGGTCCCGGAATCCCCGTATCCGTTACGATGAAACTCCCTGATCCGCCGACAGGCTTATTGGGTGATGAACCACTCCAATCATACGTATAACTCCATGTCCCCACCTCATCCGGCATGAATCTGAGTTTCCAGACATTCCCTGTCTGTCCTCCGGTGCCATCTCCGTCATAGAACCCGAAGAAGTTCGTTTGTTTTCCTGATGGCGCGGTAAATGTTGTTTGAAGTTCTATTTCATTAAAGTCAAACGGGTTGGTATACGTACTGGCATTTATAGCAGACTGTTCAAACATGCCATAGAGAGGCACGGTAGATTGAGCAAACACAGATGGAACAAATACAAATGAAGAGAGTGTAAACAAAAATAACCACTGGAAAATCCGTTTCATACCTTTCATAATAACATAATTGAAATTAGTACTTTTTTTCTTCCCTAGTCTTTGCCAAATAAGAATGAATTTCTCCAGCACTTTTATCAAAAAACTTTAATACTCTCTCTCCTATTTCTAAACTTGCCTCAAACTCGGGTTCAATTATATCTTTAATTCCACGTATTGCTAAACGAGCAATATCTTCTTCTCTATGAGCCCGTATAATTATTTTTAAACCAGGGTTAATTTTTCTAACATTTTTCAAAATAAGCTCATTTGTTACAATATCTGGGGTTGCAATAATTATACCTTTTGCCTTATCTATTTGAGCAATTTCTAAAACATCCACATTAACAGCATCTCCATAAACACTATTTACCCCTTTTTTACGAAGGGCATGTATTGTTTTATAATGCAAGTCAATTACAACATAATTAATATTTGTTAAATCTAATATTCTTCCAATATACTTTCCAACACGTCCATACCCAACCAAAATTATATGATCTTTTATTTTAAGTCTTCTGGGACGTGGCATTTTTGCATCACTATCTAAAATTTTAAAAATTAATCTATGAAGATAAGGAATATACCTCTTTACAAAATTTCTAAAAACTTTATAAATAAATGGCGCCTTGTTAAAAAGAAGAGGAGTTAAAATCAAAGTTATAATCGACGCAGAAATTACAGATTGATATAATTCCTTTGATAGTATTTTGTCTGCAAATCCTACACTTGCCAAAATAAAACTAAATTCCCCAATTTGAAAAATTCCCATTGAGGTTAAAAAAGCCAACTTAGAATGATAATTAAATAATAAGACCAACAATAAAACAACAATAACTTTAACTACAATAACCAGTAAGGCTAAACTAAGAGATAAATTCAAATTAGAAATAATTGTAGAAAAAGATATTAGTAAACCCAGAGATACAAAAAAAACAGAACTAAACAAGTCACGAAGAGGTCTTATTTCAGTAAAAACTTCGTGATTAACTGCGCTGCTTGAAAGCAAAATACCTCCTAAAAATGCACCAATGGCAAAAGATAAGCCAATAAATTCAGATAAAGTAGCAATTGTAATACAAAATAAAAAGGCACTTACCAAAAGTAATTCTCTATTATCAAACAAAGCTAATTTTCTAAACAAAAAAGGTATGGTTTTTCTGCCAAGTAAAAAAATTAGATATACTGCAATAGCAGCTTTTAATAAGCTCAATATTATGGGTATTATATCAAAACCTTGGCCTGAAGATATAACCGGTAAAACCAACATTAAAGGAACAACAGCCAAGTCTTGTACAATAAGCCAAGCCATTATTAAATCACCATGGCTACTTTCTAAAGCACCCTTTTCAGATAAAATTTTTGCAACAACTGCAGTTGAAGAAAGAGAAGCAATACCTCCAATAAACAAAGCTGTTTTAAAGGGTATTTTAAAAATTAGTGGAACAAAAATTGCAAACAGGATTATAACAATAATAATCTGCAAAACAGCACCCAAAACACCGGGCTTGCCTACTTTTTTTAGTCTATCAAGGGAAAATTCCAATCCAATTGTAAACAGTAATAGAGCAACTCCAATTTCTGCAATAATTGTAACAAAACCATTTTCATGTCTAAAACTTGGAAAAATAGACCCTAAAATTAAACCAGCTAAGATGTATCCAATGACAACCGGTTGCCTTAACCTGAAAGATATAATTCCACCAAACAAAGCACCGGTTAATATTAAGGTCAAATCAATTAGCAGGCTAAAATCCATAATGTTATTATACAATATCTTTATACCAAAATCTTACTAAAGGAAACTAGCCACTTATAACCACATTTTTTCAAAAGAAGTTACAAATTTTTCATCAAATGGAGCCGAAATTTCATAGTTTTTTTCGTCCAGGTTAAAACTAAGTGTAGAAGCATGCAACATTAAACTAAAATCATTATCTTTTGCAAATTTAATTTGATTTCTACCACAATATATAACATCACCCAATATCTCGTGGTTTAAGGCTTTTAAATGTACCCTAATTTGGTGAGTTCTACCTGTTTTTGGTTTTATTTTTACAAAAGAAAATTCTTTGCCCTTATACTCAGTTAAATATGAAACAGCGCTACGATCCAAATCGGAAGCTTTTGATTTTAAGACAGATGGAAATTCCTCTTTTTTGGGCAAGTATATTCTACTAACAGCTTTTCTACCAGATTTAACAATTGCAAATTTCTGTCTGCTACGAGGAGACCTAGCTATAGGTAAATTCACATATAAGTAATCCCCACCGTCAAATAATTTTTTTATGTCATAAAAAACAACTGCAAAATACGTTTTTTTTATTTTCCGAGTTAAAAAAAAATCTTTTATTTTTTCAAAATATTCCGGATTTTTTGCAATCAATACAACACCTGTTGTGTCTTTATCAAGCCTATGCAATATGCCAGAACGCGAAGTAAATTCTTCTTGAATAACTGTTAATTTGGTTTTTGCGGTTACTTTAGAAATTTGAGTTTGTAAATACTTCGCAACAATATCCTGCAAAGTCTCCCCTTTTGAAGTATCTGATTTATTAACAACAAGACCTCGGGGTTTATTAACAGCAATAAAGTTTTCTGTCTCTAGAATAATTATATCTTTTAGATTCATGAAAAGAGTATAATGTATTATGCATTAAGTATAAAGAGAATTATATATTTAAAAAACTACTGAGAACCAACACTCAGTATTATTTAACAAGTTTGTTTTATGCCTAAATATCCTAATCTAATTTCCCCTTCCTTTCACTTCCCTACTTTTTTTAAGGCATTTAAAATATTCTTTTTCACATCATCTGGATTTTCTTGATCTTTTATTAAATATCCATCAGCTCCTAACTCAAAACCCTCTTTAATTACAGAATCCCTTCCAAGTGCGGTTAAAAGCAAAACCACTTTATCTTTATAATGAATATCAGATTTTATTCTCTTTAAAACCTCCAAACCATCAGTTTTAGGAAGCATTATATCTAAAAGCATGGCATCAAAATCGAATGTTTTTATTTTTTCCAAAGCATCTTCTCCATTGGATGACACTTCAACAATAAAACCCTCACCAGTCAAGTACTCTTTATACACATCTCGTATGGAATCTTCATCTTCAACAATCAAAACTTTGTATTCTTTTTTATCGGGCATATATTTTTTTAACTTAACTTTACAGTAGAGAGTATACCAAAAATAAGATTTCTATTAAAGATATGTATTTAATACGTAAAACATTTTTTTATATAATAATTTACAATTTTGCATTTTTTATAGCTTCATTTTTTTTATTTTGCCTTTTAGAAACCAACATACCTATATTAGGTTTTTTAGGAATCGTAAACCAAAATGTACTCCCCTTCCCCACCCTACTATTAACACCAACTTTTCCACCCATTTCTGCTAATATTCTTTTATTTATATATAATCCAAGACCAGTACTAGAACCAACTGTATCACGTTTTAAACCCTCCTTGGCTCTACCAAATTTTTTAAATATTCTTCCCATATCTTCTTTTGCAATTCCAGGACCTGTATCGGTAATGTTAATTTTTACCTCATCTTTTTGATCATGAGAAGTAACCTTTACACCGCCCTTTTCAGTATATTTAATAGCGTTACTAATAAAATTATCTAGAACTTCAGTAAGCCTATCTTTATCAACAATAATATTTCCAACTTTTGTCTTTGGTGGTATTAGTTTTAAACCCTTTTGATCAGAAGCTTCTTTAAAATTGTTAATACTATTACAAATAACTTCGTCAATATTAGTAGTTGCTACATCTAAAACAAAGCGACCTTCTTGAATTCTTGAAATATCCAATAAATTATTAACCAGTTTTGAAAGCCTCAATATACCCCAATCCATTTCAGTAATAAAATGGTTTTGTTTTTCAGTAAAATCTTTTTCAGAAACATGTTTAAACATCCACAAATTAGTTTTGATAATACTTATTGGAGTTTTAAGTTCATGCGAAGCTATGCTAATAAACTCATCTTTTTGGGAATCAAGTTGTTTAAGTTCTTTATTTGCTTTACCAAGTTCTCTAGTTCTTTGCTCCAAACTTGAATATAGCCTCGAGTTTTGCACCGCCAAACCTACAACATCCGTAAACCTAGAAATTAAACTATGTTCTTCCTCAGATACATCCTTCATATCTTTACTAAGACTAAAAATAATTATACCTAAGGATTCTCCTTTAGATACAATAGGAAACACCATACTATTTTTTATGCCAAGTCTAGATTGTATATTTGTCGCCTGATCTACTGTAAAGGGAGGAGTTAAAATATCCGGCCAATATTCTGTGGAATAAGGTTTTCCTGTATTTAATGCTTTTATACACAAATTTCTTTCTTCACTTAAAGAAATATCTATTTCTGGAAAAGGAATTGGAGAGTATTTTAACGCCTTTTCTGCTGAACTGGTTTTTGATATTGAGATTCGCTTTAAAAAATGTTTTTCCTCTTCTACAAGGGCTAAAACTATAATTTCATAACCTAATTTCATATATTCTAATTCTTCTAGCAAACTATCTACAACTTTCTGCACAACCTGAGTAAAGTCTAGACTATCTAATATAACTTTTTCCAAACGCCATAATGCGTTATAAAGTTGCCTAGGGTTTGTTTCTGTGATACCTTTGGAGGTGATAGATTTAGACATTAAAATAATTATACAATAAATATGCCATACTTCAGAAATATTATGCCTGAAAATTGGATCTTCCGATCCGTAAGTTCAGAAGAAACAGGCCAAGGTATCGAAAGTAAGGGTAATAACACAGAAGATAAGGAATTAGAATTAATAAATCACTTACTCTCCGGAGAAATACCTACTGACGATGATTGGAATAATCAAGAGCACACAGAACTATGTAAATTAGAAACTCAGGCACCAAGGTTAGAACCCACGCCCGAACAATGTGCAAATTTATCTATTGTAGATGAAGGTATAAGGGACGGCCTTCATGGAATTCCGGAATATCCAGATATAACAGCAATACTAACATATATTGAAAAAGTGTATCTTTTAGGAGTAAGAGATATAACTGTGGGAATATACACTGGTGAGAGCAGGATAAACGACTCCATAATGATTATATTATCAGAAATGCAGAAAAATTTCCCTGATATCAGGCCCATTGTTCTGTCACTTACAACAATCCCTTCCATTGAATGGTTAGCAAGGTGCAGAGAAAAAAATGAAAATTTAAACGCAATTGTTTTTAGAGGGTCTGCCCCCTTTAGAATGATGGTGGAAAACTGGACAAGAGAAAAAATATTAGAAGACATGAGCATAGCAGTTTATACTGCGGCTCACAATCTGGATGTTCGTGTGATAGGAGCGACCGAAAATACTACACAGACACCACCCGATTTTTTAAAAGATATTATAGAGGTACAGGCAACCAATGGTGCTCAAATTTTTTGTATAGCAGATACAATAGGTACTGCTAGAATGCAAGGTGCCCACAATATTGTAAGGTTTGTAAAAAGCGTGCTTTATTATCTAAAGGCAAATGGAAAAATAGATCAAGATGTTTTAATAGATTGGCATGGGCATATGGACTTGGGACTCGGTACTGCAAATGCCCTAGTAGCTGCTGCTGCTGGAGCAAACAGAATTCATACAGTATGCAGAGGAATAGGAGAAAGAGCCGGCAATGTACCTATGGAGGAAATCCTACTATCTTTATATAAAATTACAGAAAATACAAATGCACAACTTCCATGGAATCTTAAAATGTTAGTGGAGGTACTAGAAAGTTATAATGAAATGACAAGGGTTCCAGTACGTACACATGGGGCAATGGGTAGCAGAGCCTGGGATACATCCTTAGGTATCCATACCGCAGCTATGGAAAAAGGACATACACTAGTGGAAAGAGCTAGACAAGAAGCAGGAGAATCAGTGGATATTGCAACATCGCAACAATACCAAGAACTCGCAACTAAATTGGAACAAATGGTAGAAAGTATTTACTCTTCAGTCAACCCACACATATTTGGAGCACAGCATAGAATACATATCGGACCGTGGAGCGGCCGTAGTTCAGTTAAAGTAGCTTATAGACAATATGTAGAAGGAAACCCCAATCTACTAAAAAAATTTAGAGATATAGATGCAGATGCTGCTCTAAGTTGGGCCAAAATTATCGGGAAAGAAATGTCACAAGAATACATTAGAGCGTATTTTCAATCAATAATCGAAAGACCTGACTAAATTTCCATATAGAAATTATTATAGTAAGATAAGAACATGAAGCTATTAATTCTGCTATCCAAAAGTTACAAAATTGTGGGTACAATAGATAGTACTAATATCAAAAATCTTCGTAACAATGTATCCACTGACGAAATATACCCAGCGAGATATTGTATTTATTATAAAAATATTGGTCAGTACGCTTTAACAGGAGACAGAAACGAAGAAATAAAAGAGAGGCAGGTTCGAAGGAAAAATATAAACGTTGTAATGGGGGGGGATAATTTTGGATGTGGTTCAGCTAGGGAACATGCTGCAATTACATTTAAGGACGCCGGTGTGGAATTTGTATTTGCAAAATCTTTTAATAAAACATTTGAATCCAATTGTCACAACAATGGAATATATACATCAACCGATTTTGCAATATTAGAAAAATATAAAGAGGATAAAGGAAAAATTAAGAAGAGTATACTTAGCAAAATGAAAGGCTCCCAAGAAAAAATCTTAGAATCAGGAGGTTTATTTCAGTACAACAATATAACTACAAAGTCTCATTCAGAGGGGAAGCAAAAAAGGAGTAAAGCACAAAACATTGCCGAGAAACTAATATCAAAACATTGCCCTAATAAAAGTGAAGATGTAAAAGTGGGTGACGAAGTCCCACTAAATGTAGATTTAAGATTTACATATGAAGTATTTGCGCCATTAATTTCTGAACTTATCTTAAAAAATAAAAGCTCCTTATCAGAAATAAAGGACCCGGAATCTATATTATTTTTTGAAGATCATTTCGTGCTGAACAGACACCCTCAAATAAGCAAACTTATAACAACACAAAAAAAATTTTCAAAAAGCATTCACTCGAAATTAATGGAGTATGGTAAAAAAGGAAGTGGTATTTGCCACACAGTTATAGTTGAAGATTATGTGAAACCAGGAAATGTAATCATAGGTACAGATTCCCATACTGGTACAAGCGGTGTTTTAAACGCACTCTGCATACCTGTGGGAGCCACTCAAATGGCAAAAGCATTTTTAACAAAACAGATTATTTTTAAAATTCCAAAAACAATTCGAATAAATTTGGTAAATAAAAATAACGATATTATGGCAAAAGATATCGTATTACACCTTTTTTCTCTTCCATTTGTGCAAAAAAACAGAACATTAGGATCCATTTTAGAGTTTGGGGGAGAGGGTCTAAACAACATGAGTATAGATGAACAAACGGTTTTCCCTAATATGACCGCTGAAGCAGGGGCTCTTACAGGAATAGTGGAACCAAACTACATCCTAAAAAAATATATGGTTCAGAACAGAAAAGAAAAAAGGCTCAATTTTACTAGCGCAGATAATATTGCGAAATATGCAGAAACAATAAATATAGATGTATCACAAGTAGAACCAATGATTGCACTACCTTCAGACCCCAAAAACGTAACTAAACTAAGAAATGTGGAAGGAACAAAAATAGATAAAGCTTTTATAGGATCTTGTACTGGAGGAAAATGGGAAGATCTAACAAGAGCCGCAAATATTTTAGAAAAAAGGAAAATTAAAATTGATCTATACGTACACGCCGCTTCAATGGATTTATACGAAAAAGCAAAAAAGGAAGGTATTGCAAAAATATTTGAAGATGCGGGAGCAAAATTTATGAAATCTGCATGCGGGGCTTGCATAGGACAAGGTCCTGGAAGTGTGAAAAAGAGAGAAAAAATAATCTCAGCCACAAATCGAAATTATCGTGGTAGAATGGGTTTAGGCGAGGCATATTTATCAAATCCAGAGGTGGTTGCTGCAAGTGCTATAACTGGGTATATTACTCATCCTAAAAACTTGTAATATAATATAAATGTAAAAGTATTATTAAATTTTTTTTAAATTATGATAAAACTAGAAATGGCGAAAAGGGGCGTAGCTGCGGCCGAAAAAAAAGCAGAGGAATTAGGCATAAAAATAACCACATGTGTCGTTGACGAGAAAGGATTAATTGTAATAATGGCTAGAATGGATGATGCATTGCCCATAAGTCCAAGATTTGCAGAGTCAAAAGCATATACAGCATGTGTTTTAAGAATGCCTACCAAAAGTCTGTTAGATTACGCTGCCCCAGATGAACCGTATTATGGCGTAACAAGTTTATTTGCAGGAGAATTTACTACAATACCGGGAGGGCTACCTGTACAGATAGAAGAAAGATTTGTTGGAGGAGTGGGTGTGGGAGGAGGAGCCCCTGATCAAGACGAACAATGCGCTAAAGCAGCTTTACAAGCCATAACAATATAGGACCTCAAAAAACCTAACCAGTGTCAGCGTCAATATAATATTGTTCGAGATTAGAAAACAAATGTTTCATAGACTCAAAATTGTTAAAAGAGGGATGTCTTATCAATGCTTTTGAGTCCTTTGTGTTAACTACTTTTAAGTGATTCCTGCCAAAAAAGGTATCGAAGTAATATTGCACTAATTCAAGTCCAACACTTCCTATCCGTTTTATTTCAACTAATCCTTCAGGTATCTTGGTTAAATCTATTGTGGTATACGAGGACCACTCATCATAGCCAAAATTTTTATGAGACTGTACGAGGGAATCAATAAAAGAATCTTGTATAACATCTATAGTTGGAAATGTTTTTTTCACAACAGCGTAGTCATAAATAGTAGGATCGCCCGGAAAGTTGGCTGATGTGAAAAAAAGTACCGGATTACCATAAAAATCTGCCTTCTCAACTAGCCTTTTAACCCCAGGATAGGCTAATGTATCCACAGCTAAGGTATTACAGTAACCATTATTCCACACCATCTTTTCTCCCCAACTATTACTCAAAAATTTACTAAAAAAAGCTACGGAAGGTCTTCTAATAACGGGATATATAGTTACAACAGGCATTGTGTAATGGAGATCTGTAAAAAAGTTACTTAAAAAAAGTTTTGTAAATGTACCTTTTGACAGCAAAAAATCCCAATCTAATAGAGGAAATACATAATTCAAAGAAGTTGCTATAACAGGAGGACGATCGAGCATCTCTCTCTTCTTCGCCCTGGTAATTTCATTTAGACCAGAGATACTTTGGGTGGCAAAGGCATATACACCGCCACCATTAAATATTATAGGTTTTCCAGAACTCATAATATTAACTATATAAGCTAAGTGAGCTGGGTACGCCATGTCTAGTCCTTCCATATACAATAGTTTTAATCAAATTACAAATCTAACAAAAATAGATTAGCATTAATACATATTAACAGAAATACAACTCTTGCAATACTATATCTGCGTTATACTGTCCTAACTACAAAAATTAGAATACCTGAAAAAATCAAAATATCACTCAAATTATTCCAAAACAACCCAAAAAAGTTAATATAATCTACTACCCCACCGTATACTATTCTATCCAACAGATTACTAAATGAAAAAAGAATAAAAAGAAATAAAAAATAACTTCTAGAATCTTTTCTAAAAAACGTAAACAGGTGTTTATGTTTTTTAGAATAAAACTCACTATCATTCTGGATATCTTGCATAAATGCATATACAAATAAAAGTATTACGAACAATGCAAATATGAAAATATGAAAAAAAAGATTTAAACTATCAAATGTGCCAAACGACACTCCCCTATTTATAAAGGCATAATTCGTTTTTAAAAAATATAAACGTAAAATCCTGTCACAAATAAAAATAATAACTCCTGCAACGAGTATAAAATCCATTTTCGTTTTAAATAAATTCAAATATATTTTTTTGCTAAAAAACATAAACACCTGTTGCTAATTTTTAGTAATTTTACGCATTATTTTATATATAAAACTACTCTCTTTTCTAAACAATGTTATGCAATCGTCACCTTTCCAGCTATTGGCAAGTAATTCATAAGGCAAATAAGGGTCAAAGTAATTTACAGCCAAAAAATAATTCTTCCACTTTCCCATACCCGTTTTAGTTTGTTTGGCATTGTTATAATTAGTGTACAAATCAGTATAAAGCAAATTTATTTCCTGAAGGTTAAATACTTTATTCGCAATTTCAACATTACTTAATCCTAAAATCCTTTTGCATCTAAACACGCTCACCTTTGATTCAAGATTTTTACTTTTTATAAACTCGCTAATTCCCTCGGCTACATTTAAAGGAGAAACCATTAAACTTTGATGTAGTGTACCAAAGCCATTTTCAATTAATAATCTTCGCAAAAAATTTCTTATTTTGTTACTTGAAATATCGTATGAAATAAGGCTCCACATTTCGTCCCATTTCTCACTTCTCAATTTTTGCAAAGGGTATTCTTTAAACAAAACTTTTTTACCACTCGAAGTAAGCATTAGTGTTTTTCCTATATCTGTTTTAAAACTTTTTATTAAACTTTTATTTGTTAAGTAAATTTGTGATTTTAAGAACTGTAAATCTTCCCTATAACCCGGCATAAATTTATAGGCGTATAAAGAACCCTCGTTTGGTTTATACATTTCTTCAAATCTAAGTAAATGCGAAGATAATTGTTTAGAATAAGGCTTTTTTAAATATTCAAGTAAGTATTTATTTAGTATTTTTTTATATTTGTACACAGTTATAATATAAATTAATTGCTAAAAAACGTAAACAGGTGTTTATTATTTTTAGCAATATTTATTAAAATATTTGATATAATGTAAACATGGAACACCTAAATATTACAGTAAGTGGAAAAGTACAAGGAGTGTTATATAGAAAGTCGGCTCAACAAAAGGCTCAAGAATTGGGCATTAAAGGTTTTGCACAAAATATAGAAAACGGAAACGTTTATATTGAGATCGAAGGAACAAGCAAAAACCTAAAAAAGTTCGTTATTTGGTGCAAAATTGGACCTGAATATGCAAGTGTTAAAAAGGTGGAAACAATTGATGGGTTTATAAAAGGATATAGTAAATTTGAGGTATTTTAAATGTCAAAATCCCCCCACTAAGCGGGACTAGTCCCTCCAAGTCTGACTTGTCTGGGAAATAACAAATAAATACCAAATTACAAATTACTAAATTTAGTAATTATTTAATTTGGGCTTTAACATTTTTATCTTTCTTTGGATTATTTTTAACCTATCCTCCTCTATTAACCCACTTTTTTATGTGTAGCCTAGCTTCTTTACTTTTTACAAAACCAAGCCAATCCCTACTAGGACCTTTCCTATTTTTATTTTGAAAAACCTCTACAACATCTCCACTTGCTAAAACATAATCTAAAGGTTTCATCTTATTATTCACTAAAACCTTTCCTATTGTATCTCCAAGCTTTGTATGTATTTTGTAGGCAAAATCAACAGGAGTCGCATTTTTTACAAGCTCTATAATATCCCCCTTTGGTGTAAAAACGAAAATAGAATCATCAATATCTTCAATATTAGCCTGAGTTTTATCTTTTAATAGTCCGTCTCGCCAATTTAACAATTGTTTTAATACTTCAATTTTTTTCTTGCTATTTCTTTTTTTTGAGGGACCTTCTTTATAAAAATAATGACTAGCAGGTCCCCATTCGTTATATTCATGCATTTTTTTAGTCTTTATTTGTACTTCAACATAATGTCCTGGCTCAACCTCAATAGATGTTTGAATACTTTGGTATCCATTTGGTTTAGGTTTTGAAATATAATCGTCAAACTCTTCAGAAAGGTATTTATAAGAACTGTGAATAATATCTAAGACCTTATAACAATCAGGAATAGTGTCAACCAGTATTCTAAAAGCCACTTTGTCATGAATATAGTTATAATAGTCCTCTCTTGGAACAGGGAATAATAAAGACTTTTTTTCTGCTTTTTGAAACAAGGAGTATGCTTTTTTTATCCTGCCTGTGATTCCATAGACCAATACTTGTTTAGAATTTAGTAAATCGCTCATTCTTAGAATAAACTCCTGCATTTTTTCCTCTTTAGCATATGGGTGCTCATTTATTAGATGCTCATGAAACTCATATAACTTAGGGTCTTTAATTTTAAATGCCAGATTTTCGAGTTTAGACCTAATTTCATAAACACCCACTTGATCAGCTAAAGGTGCGTATATTTCAAAAGCTTTTTTTAGCGAATCTTCTCTTTGCTCTTCATCTAATTCTTCTATTGTAGATAACGAGTTTAATTTTTCGGCAAGTCTAATTACTATTGCTCTCACATCATTACTTGCAGCTAAAATCAAATTTCTTAAATAGTCAGAATATGCTCTATCACTATATTTTCCATGGTACTTGCCTTTAATACTTTTTAAAGTATCTAGGTTGTCTAAAATATGTCTGATTTCAAAATTAAGTTCTTGTTCAACCTCCGAAGGGGTTAAACCAAATTTATAGCCATCATGAAGTATTGCAGCACATATACTGGCCGTGTCCATTTTTAAATCAGTAATAATGTATGCGGTAGCTAAAGCATGTTCTATCCAAATTCTTCCACTAATCCTTTTTTCACCAAAATAAACTATTTTTGCAAGCTCGTAAGTTTTTTCTAACAGAGTAATCTTGGGCTCAGGGTGATACTTTTTATAGTCCTTTAGAATTTGCTCAAATGTAGCCATATGAAAGCATTATAAAAACTATAGTGCAGTATAGCAAGTACAATATAAACTGTCTTTTATTTGCTAAATCTAACTGAAGGGTGTTTTTCAGCAACATATAACCCTAGTGCTGTAATAATTCCTCCTATAATATACACAAAGTAAAATCGTTCATCAATAAAAATAATAGCAACAGGAATGGTAAATAAAGGTTCAATATACTGAAACAGCCCAGCCTCACTTACTTCCATTTTTTGCACACCGTATTCATAAAGCCAATAAGCAATTACTGAACTAAAAATAACCATATAAAATATTCCTCCAAAAGAAGCTATATAGTTAATTTCGGTTGTAAGTATTTCATATATACTAAAAGGTGCTAATGTTACAGCTCCTGCAAAAAATGTAATAAAAGTTATAAACATTGGAGAATACCTTTTACCTGTTTTATCATGGTTAAAAACATTTTTGCTTAATAAAGAATATGCAGCCCATGATAAGGCAGCAAGCAACATTAGAAAATTTCCAAAAATACTAGAGGTTTTTTCAAGTTCAATATGAAACATAGGGCTTAAAACAACAAGCGCAAAACCCACCAAAGTTAACATAATGCCTAAAATCTCTTTTTTGGTAACCTTTTCTTTTAAAAACAGCATTCCACCTATTATTATCCAAATTGGATTGGCAGCATAAATTATTGTTCCCTCAATAGCTGTCGTATATTTAAGGGCATAAAATATTAATCCCAAATTAACAGTACTTCCTAACACCCCCAATAAAAATATATATATAAACTTTTTGCTCTTAATTATTTTTTTATAATTTGATTTTTTCCAGTCAACAAAAAAATACAAAATTATTGAGGCAAATAAAAATCGTATATATAAAAAAGTGATTGGTGGAATATAATTTAAAGTCTGTTTAATAACAACTGCAGCTATTCCCCAAATGGCCGAAACTATAAATAGAGCAATAAAAGCTTTGGTTCTTTTGGGCATGGGTAGATTATAGAATTAAAAAGTAAAGTAATAAAGGTTATTAATTGATATAATTGAAACAATCATATCAATAAATTTCAAATAACAAATTAAAAACCTGCCTGCGCAGACAGGTATCAAATGAATGTTTCAAGGAATAAATGAATTTAATATTTAATCATTTGACATTGATTTTTAATTTGGATTTTAACATTTGTAATTTTACTGCTATTCCTCCACCTCGCTCTGGCTTTTATCAATTTCAAAAAACCTGGTTTGCTCTCCTTTAAAATACAAATCAATTTTTCCTGTGGGACCATTTCTATGTTTTGCAATATAAAGTTCAATATGTTCCCTATTTTCATCATCAGGTCTATGCAAAAACATAACCATATCAGCATCTTGTTCCAAGGCTCCAGATTCTCGTAAATCCGAAAGTTGCGGCCCCCCTCCCCTACTTTCAACCGCACGATTTAACTGGCTTAAGGCAATAATAGGTATTTTAAGCTCTCTTGCCAAGTTTTTTAAGGACTGTGAAATTTCGGCAACTTCTTGCGCGCGGTTATCTAAATTACGTCCTTTCATTAATTGCAAATAATCAACAATTATCAACTTTATCCCATTTTCCAATGCCATTCTTCTGGCCTTTGTTCTAAGTTCCAAGGCGCTTATACCCGGTGTATCTTCTATAATTATAGGTACCTCAGCCAAAACCCCATAAGCACTTCCTAAACTTGCAAATTCATCTTTGCTCATGTTTCCAGTTTTTATTTTAAACATATCGAGTCCCGCTTCTGCACTAAGCATTCTATCTGCAATTTCTTCAGCGCTCATTTCAAGAGAAAAATAAGCAACTGGTATATTTTTTTGGGTTGCGGCAAACTGAGCAATATTTACCCCCAAAGACGATTTACCAACACTAGGTCTTGCAGCCAATATAATTAAATTATTTTCTTGAAAACCATTTGTTTTTTTGTCTAAAGAAGGAAATCCGCTGGGAATACCTCTAAGTTGTCCTTTATTTTTGTGAATCTCATCAAGTTTTTCAAAGGTTATGGCTAATACATCTTTTATATGATAATAGTCACGTTTTATTGTGTCTTTAGATATTGCATACAAAAGTTGTTCAGATTTATCTAAAAGCTCACGGCTTTCAGAATTTTCTGTAAAGGCAAGCTCGTTCATTTTAGAGCTAACTTTTATTAGCTCCCTTCGCAAATATGATTCCCTAATCATATCGGTATACTTTTTAATATGAGCGCTAGTAGGGGTAAAATTAACAAGTTCCGTCAAATAAGCCGTTCCGCCAACTTCTGTTAAACACTTAGCTTTTTTCAGCTCTCCGGGCAAAGTAACCATATCAATTGGTTCCCTTTTTTCAAAAAGTTTTAAAACACATTCATATATTTTTTGGTGTTTCGAAGGGTAAAAGTGTTCAGGACGTAGAATTTCGGCAACATCAAAAATAGCATCATCGTCCATTAGAATACCTCCAAGAACAGATTTTTCAGCATCTAAATCTTGTGGTGGTATTTTTATATTTTCCATAATAATAGATAATAAACAAAAATTTTTAACGAGTATACACACTAAGTATTAAAGTACTTAGATAATAGATATTAACCATGTTTGTAATCTTAAAATAAAATTTCTGTTACTTGTTTTCTACTCCGGCACCCTATTTCTGTAGATATTAGGATATTAATGATATAAATGCATAATACCTTATACACTATACATCTGTTGGATATTTGTCTTTTATCATCTACTGTCTATTATCCAATATCCATTATCTATTATCAATACTGGACCAGTAGAATAATTCTTGCAAAATGGTAGAAATATTGTAAATAGTTAATTCCTATACCTATGTATACTGCGGATTCAATATCACAACTTCTGTTTCCTCCTCAACAGATTTTGTGAGAGTAAAACTTTCTTTTGGTTTTATATCTTCACTACCCATGGCATCTAAAAAGCTTTTTAGTGGCTTTAAACCATCAAAATAACTGTCTGTATGGTTTTCGGTTTTATAATGCATAGGAATAACATAAGAAGGCTCTATTTGGTTAATTACCTCACTAGCAGTTTCTGGATCAATTGTAAATACATTTCCAACAGGTACCATCAGTAAATCAATGTCCCCAATTTGCTCTATTTGTTTATCTGAGAGTTGGTGTCCAAGGTCACCTAAAAAACATACTCTAAAGCCTTCATTATATATTGTGTAAATTATATTTTTTCCCCTAACCTCGCCTTTTTTATTATCGTGATAACTTGTAATTCCTTTAATATGAACCCCCTTTACTTCAAATTCTCCGGGAGTATTTATGACAAAGGGCTTATTTAGGTGTGACTCAAAACTTTCGTCTTGCATATCTTTTGTTGTTAGGCCCTTAATACCATCAACATTGTTATGGTCATTGTGATCGTGAGAAACTAAAACTATATCAGCCTCAGTACTTTTAAACTTAATGCCTATTTTATCTGAAAAAGGGTCGGTAATAATTTTAATAAGTTTGTTTCCTTCATACTTAGTTTTTATTAAAAAAGATGAGTGGTTTAAATATTGTATATCCATAGCACAAACTATTATAAGGGTTTTGAGAAAAAAAAGAAAATGGAAAGGGAAATAATGGGGAATGATAATATATAGATTAAAAATACTAGATATTGGATATTAGATAATAGAATACGCAAATATCCATTATCAACAGAAGTATCAGGTTAAAATATGTTAAGAAATTGGCTAAATATTACTTTTGAAATAACAAACATTTTGGTATCTATTATCTATCTTCCTACGTCTTACTAGCCTTCTTCAACATATCCTTTAGGCTTAAAGCACCGCTCTCCGTGGATCTTTGTGCAGTTTTGGCTTTTTCTTTTACCTTTTGTTCTTTTTGTATTTTTTTAGCTACTTCTTGCCTTCTCTTAAATTGGTCTACCCTACCCTCTGTATCAATAAGTTTTTCTTCACCGGTATAAAAAGGATGACAATTACTACAAACCTCAACCTGTATATCATCAACTGTAGAAGATGTATAAAACATGTTTCCGCAGGTACAAGTAACTTTTGCCTTATTATTTACTTTTGGATGAACCCCTTTTTTCATAACAGCAGGTATTATATATAAATAAGGCCGTAAAAGCAAGGACAAAGGAAAGCAGGTTGATATAGAGTCTGGCAAATAAAGTTGAAATAATATGCTAAAATCCTGTTTCGCTGAAGAGACGAAAAACACAAAACTTCCAGATCCGAATCAGGAAGTTTAGTTATATTTACAAACCCTATAATAACAATCTCTATGCGTTCCGGAACGCATAAGCACCTTACCTAAAGCATAAAAAATCTTACTAGATTCTAGATTATTTTTTACCAAAATGTTGACACCTATAAAAATAAACTATATAACTAACTTATTACTTGGAAGAAATTTGTTTTCGCCAGTAGTTCATTAAAAATCAGAGAGTAGAAAAGTAAGTAAAAATAAAAACTTTTCTGTACGTACGTTTAAAGTTGCTAGTCTCGAGTACTTTTAAGAGATTTAATTTAGATCTTTTAAATATGCTCGGGACCATCCTCCATCCAGAAGTGTGAAATGGCTGTCAGCTAGGTTGATGAGTTGGGTTGCGGAACGACAACGGTTGTAAGTGATCGGAACGGGTACTGACGTGGAGCAGAAAAAGGAAGTGGTAAGGACGATTTTTTGTTCTTGCATCAGGTCCCGAGACCTTACCACTTCCTGCGATTTTTTTCGCACTTTTACTACCCTACTCTCTGATTTATCTCTTTTAATTTTTCCCTAAAATATACCCTTATTCCTTATTTATCAGTACATTTCTTCCACATCTACCTTTCCTTTTCCTATTACAAAGATTTAAGAATTATTATTACAATATTCGTACCGTTAACTTGTATGTCAATTTTTCTAATTATTCCTCTACTAAGACCTTGTAAACGCTCTTAATTATTTGTCTTTTAAGACACCGTAATGACCATAACTTGGTTTTCCCTTCTTTTATTTTCCTTTGATAGTA